>Ga0209929_1000002_pt1 | contig 126256 bp, 188 predicted proteins | sample SalPon2_C_H2O_MG_2_FD_185731 | JGI IMG/M metagenome (GOLD analysis project Ga0209929, IMG submission 185731) | Salt pond water microbial communities from South San Francisco under conditions of wetland restoration - Salt Pond MetaG SF2_C_H2O_MG... ... | reverse complement strand
CGATCTCTACATACGGAGACACAACTGTAGAAGCAGGCGCAAGTGCAGAAGCTCACGTAGAAGCAGGAGCACAAGCAGGTGTAAGTGGCGGCAATGCCTATGCACAAGCAGGTGCAGAAGCTGGTGCAAGTGCAGAAGCACACACAGGCACAAGTACCAAAGTAGGCGACACAACTGTTACAACTGAAGCAGGCGTACACGCAGAAGCAGAAGCACACGCAGGTGCAGATGCACAAGTAGGCAAAGACGGTGTTGCAGGACACGCAGGAGCACACGCAGGTGTAGGTGTTGGTGTTGATGCAAGCACAGGCGCATATGACAGTTCAGGTAACGGCGGCGAAGTAGGTGCAGGCGTTAGCGTTGGCGCACAAGTTGGCGCAGATGTTGGCGGTGGAGCAACTATGGATGACGGTGTTGTAACTGTAGGTGTAAGTGGCGAAGTTGAACTTATTGCAGGTGTTGAACTAGATGCAAGCGTAAGTGTAGACACAAAGCCAGCACAAGAAGCAGTAGTTGATACAGCAAACACAGTAGCTAAAGAAACCACTAAAGCCGCTGACAAGGTTGCTGACACAGCCAAAGACACTGGCAAAAAAGTAGAGGATGGTGCTAAGAAAGCAGGCGATGCTATCTCAAAGCCATTTAAGAAAGTTAAAAAACCTAAGTGGCTTTAAAATAAACAGTTGACAATCTACTAAACTCCTGCTATACTGTATAAACAGTAACAAAATAGCAGGAGTTTTATTATGACGATGCATTTGGTAGGGCCGTATATGACTACGACCAACTACAAAAAGCGCAAAGCTAAGAAACTAACTGATAATCAAAGACTTAAACTAGAACAAGAATGGCGAGCATACAACAAACGTATGCGACAACAAAATTGCCATTCGGCACAGTTCGAGCAGTTCGAACAGTATCTTTCGTACGTCCGCGGCGAACACAAACCACGCAAACAAGAGTTTGAAACATACAAACCAAAGCCTACTGTACACCGCGAAACCAAGCAATATCCAAGTCTATCTAATACTATTGACGGATTTGCACCCAAAAAAGAATCACAACAATATACAGGAGACCTTATCGTTGGCATCGGCACTATGCACAAGTCTAATGCTGTACCTATTATGCGAGGTACTAATGAAGCAAAAGATCTTGCAAATATGCGTCGATAAATAATGAGAGGAAAATCAATGAAAAAATATATTATTACGGCACTTGTGCTGTCAGTATCCACTTTGGTAAGTGCAAAACATTCTGATGCACAAGAACTTTTTACACAAGACGCTCATCCACAAGAGTACTGTCTTGCACTTAACATCTATCACGAAGCAAGAGGATCTAATTTTGCCGATCAAGTAGCAGTTGCTGATGTTGTTCTCAATCGTGTGCAAGATAAACGGTATCCAGATACTGTTTGTAATGTTGTTTATGATGGTAAAAAGAAACCGAGCTGGAAAGATCCAAGCGTTATGGTTATGGTTCGTAACCAATGTCAATTCAGTTGGTACTGTGACGGCAAGTCAGACACACCTTTAGACACAGATGCCTGGCGCCGAGCGCAACAGAGTGCATATATGATGATGAATTATGACGAATTTCGCGGCATCACAGAAGGCGCAACACATTATCACGCAAATTATGTAAGCCCAGGTTGGGCAAGACGTTTACAACTCATTGGCCGCATTGGCGATCATATTTTTTATCGTTGGAATGATTAAGTTGCAGTTTAATTTGGAGATCGAATGGGGTTAAATATTAAACTATGATATTTGCTTTTTTAACAATGCTAACGGCATTAGCAATTAGTGCCGTTGCAATATATTACTCTGTAGCAGGTCTTGTGGCTATTTTTGCCGCGGCTGCACTTCCTATTATGATTATGGGAGGCACACTAGAAGTTGCTAAATTAGTTACTGCGGTTTGGCTACACAAATATTGGCAACAAGCAACTTGGTGGCTAAAAAGTTATCTAAGTATAGCAGTTGTTGTGCTTATGTTTATTACCTCTATGGGTATCTTTGGGTTCTTATCAAAAGCACATATTGAGCAAACAAGTGCAAGTCAAGAAAGTGTAGCACAAGTAGAACGTTTAACAACAGAAATTGCTAGACAAAACGGTATTGTTGCAAGAGCAGAAGAACGCATACAAAACTTACAATCAAATGGTGTAGGTGCAGATGCAAATATTCAGTCACAGATTGATAAAGAGCAAGAGCGCATTGATCTAGCATACGAAAGAGTTCAACCTGCTATTGAACAACAAAACCAAATTATTGCAGACGCAAGAGCAAGCGATGCAACTCGTACAAAACCTTATGAAGATCAGCTTGCAAGTCTAGATGCAGAGCTTGCTAGACTTGATCAACAAGCAAGAGAGTATGAAGAACGCATTAGTGCTCTAGGTGTAGATAATAGTGCAGTAGAACCTTTGCTTGCACAAATTGCACAAATAGAAGATACTATTGTAAAAGTACAAGGACAGATTGCAAGCGGAGAACGTGAGCAAGTACAACAGGCACAAAGAACAATAGGAGCAAATGCAGACGGCTCAGTAGGACCAAGAACTAGAGCTGCTGTTAACGAATGGATAGAACAACAAAGACAACGTGTTTCTGCAATTAATGTTCAAATAAGTGAACTACGTCAAACAGCACAAGACACAGTTGCACAAGAGCGAGATCGTCTTGGTGCATTAGTACAGCGTATTCGAGGCGAACAAACTGATGCCGTTAAACAACGTCAGCTAGACATTCTTGCACAAATCGATAATGTAAGAGGAACAGAATCTCCTGCAATACAAACTGCAAGAAACGAAATACAAAGATTACGTGAAAGTGCAGAATCGCAAGTTGCACAATCACAAACTCTAATTGAACGCCTAAGAGCGCAATTAGCACAAGAAGACAAAGCTGCTGATATAGAAGCAGCCATTGACGAACAGAATATCCGTATTAAAAATGCTAATACGGAAATCGACACACTCACAGAAGAAAAATATGCTCTCCAAGCAGAGTATAGAAAACTAGAGGCAGAAGTAGGTCCTGTTAAATATTTGGCTGAGTTTGTATACGGAGAACAAGCAGACCAAGACCTACTAGAAGAAGCAGTCCGCTGGGTGATATTAGTTATCATCTTTGTGTTTGACCCATTGGCCGTGTTACTTTTGATCGCAAGTCAATATACGTTTGAACTTAATCGCAAGCGTAAAGACGATCAGAAGGAGGGACATCGGCTCGACTGGACAGAATACGAAAGACTGAGAGCGCAGAAAATCAATGACAACCCTGGTTATAATATTGACGATCCTACGCCGCCTGCGGAAGAAAAGGAACAAGTAGATGAAGAATCTCATAGACTTAATGATGAACAATCAAATAGGACAGATGAAGACGGAATCGGAGGAGACGCCGGAACCGACACCACAAACAACACAGCCAGCGATGACAGTGGAGAGACTGAGAGATTGTATGGAGATGATAGAGCCACAGATGAAGGAGGAAGCAATTCCGAAGAATTGGTTGAATCCTCCAACGGAGTAGAAAATTTAGAAGTATCTGACGAACAGTATACTGAAGAAGAAAAAGTTCGACTTCAAGAATATGATCAAAAAGAAAAAGAAATAGTTTTTCAACAAAACAAACAACAATGGAAAGAAGACAATCCTAATGATACGCTAAAGCGTTATAAAAATCTATACGTAAAAGGACTCATAAACTCACTTCCGTGGGAAACTGATGTAAACGGCGATAACTATAATGTAACAGAAGGTTATACGCAAAATGCCGAACAGTCCAAAAGCACATTGTTTAACAAGATCAAAAAAGATTAGGTGATATTTTGACAAAAGTAAATCTAATTACGCCTTTTGACATACTTCACGACGACAGTTATCAAATGCTAGTACTATATCCGTCTAGCGATATACAAAAAGCACTTCAGTATGATTTTTTAGGAACAGTCGATTTTAATGTAAATTTATATTATTATGACAAGCCTAACTATCAAAAAGAAGAAGTAGATTGGCTATTAAATTGCTTTAATATTGCCAAAACTGTCATTATAGATGTTGACAATGTAGCACCTCATATAAGAGATCTATTAGGATATTTTATTTCTAAGTCTAAAACTTACTGGTTGACAAATAGCCAAGATTCAGTATATAATCATATTAGTAGAAATAAAACGTATACACTAGACTTTCTATTAAATATAGGAGATAATTTTGAGAAAGAATAGAGATAATCAAGTCAAGCAAGGTCTTACAGTTGAAGTACGCAACGGAGACTTTAACTATGCACTACGTAAATTCAAAAAGAAAGTGCAAGAAGACGGCGTCTTACAAGAAGTTCGAGAGCGTGAATTTTTTGTAAAACCTAGTTTAAGACGTAAAAAAGCAAAAGCCGCTGGCCGAGCTAGATGGCTAAAAAAATTAGCAAAAATGGAACTAGATCAAGGCCAAAGTTACACTCAAAAGAAAAAAAAGTAAGAGGTTAAAATGCGTATTGATCAGGATATAAAACTTGATTATAAAGATGTTCTCATACGTCCTAAGCGTAGCACATTGGGTAGTCGCAAAGAAGTAGACTTGTATAGAGGATATACTTGGCGCAACTATGAACCGGACTTTCCCGATAACATAGAGAAACGTCACTGGCGTGGTGTTCCTATTATGGCAAGTAATATGGACGGTGTTGGCACATTTGAAATGGCGGACACACTTGCAGGACAAGGTATTTTTACTTGTCTAGTTAAAACGTATAGTGTTAACGAACTAGTAGACTTCTTTGATACTGATGACTATAATCGCACTAACTATGTGGCTATGAGTATTGGCATTACAGATCGAGACGAAATGAAGTTCCGTGATGTATATGAACAAGCAGACAGTAATTTAAAGTATGTGTGTATTGATGTTGCTAACGGATACTCAGAACGTTTTGCAACATTTGTACGTGAGTTTAGACAACGCTATCCACATATTGTAATCATCGCCGGAAATGTAGTAACAGGCGAAATGACGGAGGAATTGATTCTTGCCGGAGCTGATATTGTTAAAGTTGGTATTGGACCTGGGTCTGTGTGTACTACTAGGATTCAAACTGGAGTCGGGTACCCTCAGCTTTCAGCTGTTATTGAGTGCGCTGATGCTGCTCACGGTCTTGGCGGACATATTATTGCTGACGGTGGTTGTACTACACCCGGAGATGTGGCTAAGGCTTTCGCAGCTGGTGCCGATTTTGTAATGCTTGGCGGTATGCTTGCCGGACACGATGAAGGCGGCGGCGAAGTAATCACTAAGATTTATGAAACTAATGAAGTCACAAAAACTGATGACGGGTTTTATGAATCAGTTTATGAAGAAAAACAGTTTGTACAATTTTACGGAATGAGTAGTAAAAGCGCAAACGAAAAGCATTTTGGTGGACTAAAAGATTATCGTTCATCAGAAGGCAGGACGGTTCTAGTACCTTACAAAGGATCCGTAGCAGATACTGTACAAGAGATCCTCGGGGGTGTTAGATCCACCTGCACATACGCTGGGGCAGTGCGATTGAAGCACTTGTCAAAGTGTACAACATTTGTTCGTTGTACCCAAACTCATAATGCAATTTATGAATCAAGTACAATTGGCAAATGATAAATAAACTTGGACGCCGAAAGGGTCCATACATTAATCTTGCTTATATAAAAGGAGAAATAAAATGACAAGACTAACAACTCTAGACCTACCTAACTTTCACAGAGCAACTATTGGCTTTGATAGAATGTTTGATGAATTAGAAAGAACTTTTGCTAATTCGCAATCAAACGGTTACCCTCCATACAACATTGCACAAATCAACGAAGATGAGTATATGATCTCTCTTGCAGTTGCAGGCTTTGGTATGGACAACTTAGAAATTACTAAGGACGGTAACATTTTGAGAGTAGAAGGTACATCTCCGAAAGGTGATGAAACAGTAAACTACCTACACAAAGGAATCGGCGGACGCAACTTCCGTAGAGAGTTTACACTTGCTGATCACGTTGAAGTACAAAATGCAGGCCTTGAACTAGGTATGCTTAATATTCATTTGAAGCGTGAAGTTCCTGAAGAACTACAGCCTAAGAAAATTAAGATTAATTCTAATCTTACATTAGAAGGCGAATTAGACAGCAAGTAATTGTCTAGGGGGAGTTTTATACTCCCCCATTTTAAAGGAGAACTAAATGAGTTTAGAAACAGAAGTAGTAATTGACGAAAAAATCAAAATAGAAGATAAAATTCCTTCTAAGTATAATGTCATTATGCTTAATGATAATCATACACCTATAGATTTTGTTATACATATTCTTCAAACAGTATTTCAACATTCACAATCTTCTAGTGAAAACTTAACTATGCAAATTCATAATGAAGGATCTGCTGTTGTAGGAACATATAATTACGAAATAGCAGAAATGAAATCTAATGAAGTTATTAGTTTGAGTAGAAATAATGGATTTCCATTAAACGTTAAAATTGAGATAGAATGAGCAATTTAAAAGAACTTACCTGGAAACATCATAAAAATGCAGAACGTCAAGCGTTTGTAAAAGAAATGTTTGGCGGAAACATAACTGATGAGCGTTATGCAACTTATTTGTTTAATCAGCATCCTCAGTATAATATGCTAGAAATGCTATCTATGGTTCACGGATTACTAGACGGCATTACTGAATTACGGAGGGCACCACGTATTCATGCTGATTATCAAGAACTTTGGGGAGAAGCTAATCCTCATCAGCCACCCTTGCTACCTGTTGTAAAAGAATATATGGATTACCTCTTAACTATAAAAGATGATCCTGAGAAATTAATGGCACACATATATGTAAGACATATGGGAGACCTAAGCGGCGGACAGATGATTGCAAAACGTGTACCAGGATCAGGCCGTTATTATAAATTTGACAGCGATACAGAAGAACTAAAGAACAAAATAAGAGAAAAATTAGACGATTCGATGGCAGATGAAGCAAAAGTTTGTTTTGATTTTGCAACAAAACTTTTTCAACAAATGGAAGAGGCAAAAGAAACAGTATGAGTTTTATCTGGGAAAAGCTAATTGAGTGTCAAAACGAAATTATTGGAATATTTAATGAAAATGCTCAAGAAATCGAAGAGCCGGGACTTTCAAAATTCAATCAACCAGATAATGGTTGGATTAATCGGGTATGGAGTAATGATAGTGTTAGGCGGGCTCATATTGATGTTGTAGATGCTCGTGATTCTAAAGGCTTGTGGATGATGCATGTGTGTTGCTTCCCACAACTAAACAACGATGCACCAATATACGGTTTTGATGTTATCGCAGGCAAGAATAAAATGACTGGTGCATTTCATGATTTTTCGCCAAGTGCTACAATAGACCATCCTATGATTGATGGATACAAAGAAAGCGTAGAAGAGTTTATTCCTAAGAAGCAGCGTGAGCTACCTGAATGGGCTCGCAACATTTTTACTGATAAAATGCTTGCCGCAGGCAATGTAAAAACAGAAGAAGAAGCAGTAGCAATTATACAAATAGCATTAGACAATCTCCGTGCTTGGTTTCAAGAAGTTCCGCAGTTTGACGGTTTTGGAGATAGTACTTTAGTAGAAACTGCACAGAATTATTATTGTCATAACCAACAACAAAATCCACATACAGCAAATGTAATGAAATCTTTAGGATTGCCAGAAGAAGATGTAGAAGTATTCTGTAGAGATATGTTGTTTCCTAAAATTACATAAATATATTATAGAGTAGGAATTAAGCAATGCGTTATCGTGATTTTAAACTTAACGAAGAAGTTATCGGTGTAGCAAATATGAGTAGTCAACCTGGCTACATAGATGCTGTTAACGAGTTATTAAAAAATAATAGTTCTTTTGCAATGGGTAAAAGCGGACAATACACTTTTCAACCAGATCCTGGGCAGCAAGTTAATAGTATGGAAGGCGGCATTTCTGGAAAAGGACAAGATCAAAATGGCAAAGACGTTGATCAAATCCAAGTAAAAATGATTTATAAATCACCCGAAATTAAAAGAATTGCAAAAGGCACATCTGAAGATCAAATCGCTTTTAACGCAGGCGAAGTAGCAGAAGGCATTCATGCTGTTGCTGCATTTGCAAGACTAATTACTCGTCCTAGCAAGCCTATTACACTAGATAGCTTATATCCTATTGTTAATAGACTAGAAAACGGAAAAACTCTAGTTCTAAAAGCAAAAGAAGTAGATAGCGATATTGCAGATGAGTTTAGGGTTACAGTATCTTTAAAACCAGAACAGTTTAATGCATTTAAGCAACTTGATAAAATTTACCAATACAAAAAAATTGCTAACATTGCAAACAATATTATTGATGACGCTAATAGAGAATCAGGTCGATTTGCTGATATGTATGAAAAAAACGGTAAGTTTGATAGTGTCAGTGTCATAGGTGATGGTGTAAGCGGCGAAACAGAAACAAAAACAGACATTAACTTTGATAACGAAACAGAACGTAAGTACAAAGGTTATAGCATAAAAGCAGGATCAACAGGACAAATTCACCAAGTAGGCGGCGGAAGAACTACTCTACCTGCAGAAGATAGATTTGACATTATTAACAAAGAACTATTTGGCGTACACGGAAGAACACAAATAATTGACATTGAACCTGCAAAACAAAAGTTTGCTGAATTATGGAATAGCGGAAAATACTTTACTGCATATAGACATGCATACGAATCTGCTGTTGATGCAATAAACCAACAATTACAATCAGATGAAGGTGAAAATGATTTTATTAAAAAGTTAATTATTGCATTAAAATATTGGATGCGCAGAGACGAAGAAGGTGTTGTCCTAAAACAGTTTACAGGAACTAAGAAAGGCACATATATACTAGATGCTGAAAAATTAGACGAGATGCAAGATGCAGGAATGAATCTTGTTGCACAAATGGCAAGCACTCAAGAACCTACAATTAGAATTGGCGATCCAAAAAGTAAAAAAGTATTAGTTGAAATTCGTGCAAAAGGCGAAGAAAAGAAAAACGGATATTATTTCCGTAACATCATTAACAAAGGTCCTCTTTTTGTAACTCTTACTGATATTAGTAAAGATTAAATATGTCTTTGTCGTTATTGGTTACAACTTCAATAAAATTACTTAGAAAATCAAAATGTAATGCTAATTGTGAAAATAAATCTCTGTGCATTACTTCTGCTACCATTTCATATGAACCAATTCCTATATCTTGATAGTAGCGACGATTAATACCATGTTTACGACCGTAAGTAGGAAATACACCTGTAACAAAGAGACAAGTATCACCAAGTTCTTTTGCACTCAAATCAGCAGGACGGCTAAGTTTTAGATATGCTTGAGCAAAAGAATCTTCAGGCAAGAAATCAGGACGATCAATGTTATGAGCCAAAAGCATTACAACGTAAGCCTCAAGGTTTTCTGGTAAATCATAACCTGTTTTGGCTTGCGTTTCTTTTACAACATCGTAAAATGCAACACGATACGCATCTTCCATATAGTATTTACCAGGTTGACAAAACAATAAAAAGGTAATACAATTATATTATAAGGATTTAATTATGAGTGAAATGTTTGAAGTGGACAATGAAGCAGTTCGCAATTTAGTTGAACTTGCTAAAGAATGTGATAGCGTCGATCCAATTGATTGGAGCGAACTTAATATTACAGAAGAACAAGCCTTTACAATGATGGCAACGCATGTACTTGAAATGGAAAGAAATCCGCTCACAGACGGAGCAATTATTGTAAAATTAATGGTTGAAAACTTTGTATTAAATTTAAAACTATTAGGTAAGAAGTAAATACACTATGGCAAAGATTACAACATACAAAGCAGAAGATATCTTTGAAGATATTCCAGGCGACGAAGAAAATGTGTTAATGACAATACCACCTGAAATTTTAGAACAAATGGGTTGGAAAGAAGGTGACACACTAGTAATACAATCAGAAGATGGAAAAATATCCATTTCTAAGAAGGAGACAAATGGCCAAGAATGATGGCATTATAGAAGTTGAAGGCGAAATTATTGACGTCCTTCCGAATCAAATGTTTAAGGTAAAACTTCAAAACGAGCATGTTATAACTTGCTACACCGGCGGCAAGTTACGACAACATAGAATAAGATTGGTTTTAGGTGATAGTGTAAAGGTTGAAATGTCACCCTACGATCTTAACAAAGGCCGGATCACTTACAGACAATAAGAGGACTTTATGTCAAACACAGGAACGCTAGACACTTTTTCTGGCACATTCAACATCTCAGATCACTCACTCATTGCCGAGACACTACAAGAGTATCTATTCGAAAAATTTTACGATAGAATAGAAAATAAATGGATAGGACGAGGACATACTCTTTCAGCTATTTCTTTAGATGAAATTAACGAAGAACTTAATAGTGTTTGGGAAGGACCAGGATCTGTAGCAAAACTAAAAGAGTTTGTTAAAAATTCTAGAAATGAAAGACTAGGTAAAGTAACAGACGATACTGCTCTAAAGGGTTATAAAACTCCTACTGTAGATGACGAGTTAACCCAAGAAGATTAGTAAGTTATTGATTTTCTTAGTCTTTAAAAACTTGACAAGCATAGCTATTTTTGCTATAATATATACATATTTACAAGAACAGTAGGAGTAGCTATGCAAGTTAAAATTACTGGCGGAACTGCAAGTCAAAAGAAACACATACGATCTATGACTGAATTCGTTTGCAAGAAGTTAATGCCAAGAATTAAAGATCTAGATATTCATATTAAACTAGTAAAATTAGAAGATGCATATGGATACTGTTTGTCAAATGACGAGCAGTGGCACGATCGCCCGCGAACATTTGAAATCGAATTGCATAAAGGCATGAAACTACGTAGACTTTTAGAAGTTCTTGCACACGAACTTGTGCATGTCAAACAGTATGCTAGAGGCGAGCTTTATGTAGGAGCACGTAATGCAAAGCATCGCTGGCAAGGCAAGTGGGTCAGTAATAATTTAAGTTACTGGGACAGTCCGTGGGAAATTGAAGCACATGGTAGAGAAGCAGGATTGTTTATTCAATATTGCGAAGCAAATGATCTTGGAAAATACAAATGGACATATGACATTAATGGTTGACATATGTGATTATTAATGCTATATTAACTATATAACGCAACGACAAAGACACGGAGTGTAATGATGTCAAAAACAAAACTAACCTTAGCACCTTTTGATCCCTCAGAAGGACGCAAAAACCGTAATGTACCTATCAAGAAAGTTGCACGTTTAGTAACTCAACGAACAGGTAAACTCAAACTTAAAAATGATGATCCGCAAACTACCCTAAAGTTTGCATGGGTAAGTTCTGAAAATGTGCTTATTAATTATGATCGTCAACGTTATCCAGAACCTGTACATATTAAGAAACTTGCAGGTAAGTGGAAAACTTACGTGATGACTCCAGGTCAAGCACGTAAAGATAGTGCAGGGTTTTATCATCTAGCAGACGGTCAGCAACATTTAATTGCTTATGTAAGTATGTATCCTGATGCACCTATTCCTATGTTTTACGTTGAAAGCGATGACGAAAATGTAGAATCAGAAATGCTACTAGCATTGAATACTGATCAACAACCTATGGCAAAATATTTTATACATGAGCAACATTGCAAAATGGGTTACGCAGATGCTATTGCAATTGAAGAAACGGTACAAAAAGCAAATTGTGAAACTGGTTATAAAATTAGCCGCCCTGGGTCAATTACACACATGACAGATTTATATAATGCTGTAGAGGATTACGGTAATGATGCAGTGTACGAAGTTCTAAGCAAATATCGGTTATATTGGCCTAATGAGAATATTAAAACTGCAACCATGATGGGCTTCTTAAAAGTCAAAGACCTTATGGAGCAGGCAGGCGTATACGACGAAGAAACATTTGATGATCTGTTTAGTTGCGGCGCAGGGTTTTTTGAAAGCGCAGACAGACTACATTTAGACATCAAGGAAGAGTTTGTACAAGCATATCCTACTAACTACAAAGGTATGGGTGTCAAAGAAAAAGTAGCAAGTGGTTTGATTGATGTGTATAACAAAACTTATCAAACATCTCTTGTTGATAAACCATTTGAAATTGATATGCCATTAGTTGAGTGGGAGGAGGAAGATGTATAAAAAATACGACCCTGGAACTTATTTAACTAGAGATTTATATCGCAAAGTTTGTGAGACTGGTGATCTAAGAGTAGTATGGGCATGGACTAATTCTCAAAAATGGGGTGTAGAGTATGAACCTTATCTTGCACTGTGTGAAGAAGCTTGTAGTTGTTGCGGAAGTAGACTAGACTACGGAATTGGTAAAAACAACAAAGGCAAGCTAGACGAAAACACTCCTAGTACTGATCATAAGATTCCCAGAAGCAAAGGCGGAGTAGACAGTATTGAAAACTTTTGGATTATCTGCAACAAATGTAACACGCTAAAAAATAATGCAACACACGAAGATATTCATCGATATGAGAATATTGTTAAGATGTTGAAGGAGACAATATGAATATCGTAAAATTTTTAAATCAAGATGTAAACAAGCAAATTGAAAGGGCTTGTAAGTGGGGATTGCGTTTACATTTTTTAGCAAGTGATTTGCGTTCGTTTGCTAATGCTGTGAACACAAAAGACATAGAAGAACTAAATGAATATCATTGGTTCAAACATCACTTTATGGGCGGATCTAGTGCTGGAGAAGGATATAAGACTGCTAGTAATGAAAACTATAATGCACTAGGGTTTTGTATTCGCGAAACACAAAGTGATGTTCTAAATACAACACAGAAGACAGGCAACAGTGGTGCTGATTTGATTACAGGTCGTGCCCTACTAGAAATGCAAAAGTTAGGCTTAGGTGGACTCACAACAAAAGAGTTCCACACCAAGGAAGGCGGCTTTCATTGCGAGCATAATTTTCAAGTCAACAATATTAAAGTATTGTTGCTGAATAAAATTCTAAGCAATAACAAAATTGATCCTTTGAGCATGGTTCGTTTTGTTGTCGATCACAGTCTTGTTGTTACTGTACACAATACAGAGCGCAAAGATGGTGGCGATAATCTAAACAACAACATTGCTCCTTTTTGGCGTTATGCTAATGTAGGTGCAAATGTCCTACAGTTTACAGACGACGGTTTTGAAGAAGTTACAAACTGCACAATACAAGAAGTCAACAGTAACCGCTGGAATCGAAATGCTTACTTCCAAGAATTTAGAGCTAAGTTAGAAAACATAAGCCGGATTCAACTTGACACTTTCAAAGAAGAAATATATAATAGTACGTATAACAAAGAACCTAAGAGCAGTACAAGCCCAGTTCTAAATGATACGAACTTAGATATTCTTGTTAGGAATGATGCAGCAGAAATTGCTACTAACTTTTATCCTGACAAGTTTAAAGACAGATGGAAAAAGGCATGAAAAATTATAAATGGCAAGAATGGGATATAAATCTTTTTAAAACATTATATCCTCAATTACAGGCAGATACTACTAAAGACCTAATACACAATCGCATGGGTCGTTTATATTGGGTATGGAAAGATGATGCGCTATATGTGCAACGCTTTGCAAGAGAAAACGGTCCGTACCAAGGCAGAAATTTAAAATGGTTACGCAAGTGCTTACCTAATGCTCGTACTATCGTTGATGTTGGAATGAATGTTGCTAACAATACAATGGAGTATGCCACATGGGCTCAAACAGTTCACGGCTTTGAACCTACCCCTAGCACATTTGCATTAGCACAAGCTAATGTAGAACTTAACCAACATGTAGAACTTAAAGGACGTTACTACAACAGTCAAAAAGTAATGAGTGAACATGATCCTGATCATGCAGATGGATGGTATAAGTTTCCTGACAAAACATTTGCAAGTTTAACAATGAGTGCTGATGTACATTTGCACAATGTAGGACTGGGTGATGTTGCTGGCAGTTTCCAAATGGAAGATCATCCTAACAATGTAGGACACAACTGTATTCTTACGGAAGAACGCAAGCAAAAGACAAAGTATGAAGTGTATGATGTAACAGTTAATACATTAGATAGTTATAACTTTGAAAATGTTGATGCAATCAAAGTAGATTGCGAAGGATATGAATATCCTATTCTTAAAGGTGCTCTACAAACTATTCAACGTTGTCGTCCTGTAGTACAACTAGAAATAGTAGAAGCACAGTGTAAGAAATTTGGCTATACTCCGCAGGATATGTTTGACTTATTTCATAAGCAAGTTGGCAACTATGTAACTACAGATTTCCAAGGAAATGATCTAGGAACTGACTGGCAACGTATTAAAGGTGTTATGGATCGATTCTTTGTTCCTGAGGAAATATACCAAAAGATTCCAAAAGATAATTCAAAAGTTCGTCATCCTGGCATGGAAAGACCTCAAATTAATGAAGAAATCTTCGAAGAATTGTTTGAATAATGGTTGACAACGTGTGCCTTTGACACTATACTATTATTAATAGTTAGGCAAACACAGAGGCACACACAATGTCAGCAACGACAAATTACAATCCAATTGGATGGGCAAATCAAGATTGGGGCAACATGAGTAAACAAGAATTTAAGCGTAACGAACTCGCTTACGAACTTGCAGACGAGGATGCAGAAGTGAAGCGTTCTCGTTATTCTAAACCGCTTCCCCCTAAGACTGTAAAACTTACAGACGCACTTGCTGTTGCATATGCGGCATACCGTATTAATAAAAAAACTTACATTAAAGATTTGCGTAGATTTGAAGAAGCGTCTACGCAATTTCCTAACAAAGACCTTGTTAAGTTTTATTGGCAGAAGAAATTAAACACTAGCGATGCACAATGGTTGCCTTCAGACTTTGAAATGTTTGAGCCCACTGAAGCAGACTATGCAAGCGTACAAGAAGCACTCAAGTGGATGAAGCGTTATGTGATGTTGGGTTTAGGTGACTTGGACGGCTTCAAAGCAGATATGGTTAAAGAACTATCGCAAGACGAAGTTAAGGTTATGGGTATGGGTCGTATTGCATTTGCTCCAGAATTTATCGCACGTGATCAACATGAAAGCGGACTAAAGAAAGAAATCCGTGTAGAGTATCGTGATAGCCAGCACTTAGGTAAAGAAAAAGATAGTGTAGAGGCTGTGATAAAAATTCTTGACAAGCGTTACAGCGCACAGTGGGAGTCATACAACTTTACTGCTGTTACTACTGATGGCAACCTTGTTTCTTATATGAACAAGTTTGATCAAGAGATTGGCAGTATGAAGCGTATCAAAGCCAAAGTAAAAGCACAGACTAAGAATCGTTTGTTTGATGCAAACGAAACACGTCTTAACTATGTAAAACTATATAAGGTATAAAAATGTTTTATTATTACAATGTCTATGTAGGTAAAAAACATATTGATCTAGTAAAGGCTCTTAACGAACAAGACGCAATTACTCAATGTTATATGCGTTACGGTAGCGCAAGCAAATACACAGGTTGGAGCAGAGAAAATTTTAGGGCGGTAAAAGCATAATGTTTACAGAGAATGTAATGTGGTTATTTGGAGCATATCTTGCAGGTTCTTTTGCAACATATTTCTTAATGCTAAAGTCAACGTATATTGATGCAACTGGTAAAACTATTGATACCTTGATTGAAAACGGCTTCTTACGGCACAAGAAAAATGCTGATGGAGAAATTGAAATTTTAAAATGGAATGATAATAGTGACGTATGAATATAATTTACGTAGTATTAAATTGGATTAAAGAAGACTGGCAGCAAAATCCTACACGATGTGTTTTAGAAATCATTGCTTGGTTTTTAAGTATATTTTGTGCAGTAACTATGATGATTACAGTACCTAAACCTCCATTTCTACTGCTATATCCTTTGTTTATTTTACAGTGTGCTATCTTTGCATGGGCAGCTTACACAAGAAAGTCTACAGGAATGTTAGCAAACTATATTCTATTAGTTAGTATTGACAGTGTAGCACTAACAAGATTGGTTGTATAATGATTAAAGTTCAAGGCAAAATTCCACGCAAGGTTATGATCGCTGTTAGTGGAGGAGTTGATTCAATGGCAACATTGGATTTTCTTTGTCGCAATCATGAGGTAGAGGTTTTCCATTTTAATCATGGAACAGAATATGGCAAACGAGCAGAAGATTTAGTAAGACGTTATGTTGACAAGTATGATCTACCATTCCAGATCCGTGGTATTGCCAAAGACACAAAACCTAAAGGAATGAGCAAAGAAGAATGGTGGAGAGAAGAACGATACAAGTGGATTGATGTATATGCAGATCGTCACTTGCCAGTGATTACTTGCCATCACCTAGACGACTGTGTAGAAACATGGGTATGGTCAAGTATGCACGGTACAGGAAAGATTATTCCTTACAAGCGTAACAGTGTAATTCGTCCGTTTCGTCAAACACGCAAACGAGATTTTGAGCTATGGGCAAATTTGCATAATGTTCCTTATTTAGAGGATGACAGCAACGCAGATGTGTGTTATACTCGTAACTATATTAGACACGAAATGATGCCACACGTATTGAGAGTAAATCCTGGTATTCATAAAACTATTGCTAAGAAGGTAAAAGATGATTACGTTAGTTGAGTTAATTGCAGGATTAGGTATAGTTAGTTTATTGTTTTTTTGGCTAATGATTAAAGGATGGGATGAAGAATAATGGATATTAAACACCCTTATCAATTTGATAGAGAAAAAATAGAATCACATTATACAGAAAAGGACGGTGTTCCTGTTAAGTATGTGTGTACTACTGATCTTAAGGCGAGCGATCGTCCTGTAGATATTTACTACAGAGCTACACCACATCCTGAATTTGGAAATCGTTACTTTGGATTGTACAACGATAGAATGAATGATCGTATGATGATTTGTAATGCAGACATTGTTGAAGACTTTGAATTTGGTATGATCAAAGACAAAGACAATCATTGGTACTATTCAAGCAGTCATCATGATTGTCTTTTTATTGAAGGCAAAATGATCGATGGTGGTAGACAATATATTCGTTCAACTGGACTAGACGGAGTTTTTAAAATCAAAAATGGAAGATTTGTCCAAAAAGAAGTCGAAAAATGATAGTAAAAAATTAGTTCGAGAATGGAAACAACATCTTGCATATACAAGACTAAATGAAAGAGAGATAAACAAAAGAGCAAAAGAATTTGCACGGAAAGGAATGAAACCAAATGGGCATTAAATTTGAAACATCGTTGGATGACCAAGATTATGGATTAATAGTTTGTGGTAAAACTGGAGCTCTTAAAGGTATTTTTATACCCGAAGGATTAGAAAATCAAACAATTCCTGAACCTGTTGCAAAAATATGTTTAGATTATTTTAATATTGATCCAAACGAAGAGGAAGAAGTAACACTACATTAGGAAAAATATAATGGCTGAAGATAATACAGAAAACACACTTGCAATTAGAGAAATTGCAAAATTAGCAAAAGAATCAAAGTTGTCTCTTAATTTTGATTTTGCTGCAAATGGCATTAAAGAAGACGACATTTTTACTGCGATGGCAAAAAATGTTTTTGAACAATTAGATAGTTTGCCTGAAGAACAAAGGGCTGCTGTAGCAATGGCAAGTATGACAAAATTACTTGTAGAAAATTTTTGTTTAGCAACTACACTAAACAATACATTACAGAGTTCTACCGATGAACAGTAGAATTGAGTATGAAAAGTATGCTACTATTACAAACACTCGCAATGAACAAAGTGTTGAAGCAGAAGTAGATAACATTCGTGTAAATGAATCACTTGATGCATTTATTGCAAACAATAAGATTCATATGCGATGGAATGGTAGAGTTTATGTAGGTAATGCACACGGAATGGAATTTACCACTGCTGGACCAAAAGAAATTATAATTAAAAAAGGAAGATATTAATATGCCACTAATTCCTATGGTAGTTGAAAAAGAAGCAAACGGCGAACGTTCGTGGGATATCTATTCACGTTTGATGAAGGATCGCATCATTATGTTAAACGGTCCAGTAGAAGATACAATGGCTAATGTGATTATGGCACAGATGCTCTATCTTGAAAGTGAAAATCCAGACAAAGATATTAACTTATACATTAATTCGCCAGGCGGTTCAGTAACAGCAGGTCTTGCTATCTACGACACTATGCAGTACATCAAATGTGATGTGCGTACTATTGTTGCAGGACAAGCAGCGTCAATGGGCTCGTTTCTAGCACAAGCAGGTACATCAGGCAAGCGTATTGTACTGCCAGAGAGCCGCACAATGATCCACCGTGTTAGCTCAGGCACACGAGGTACTGGAGGCAGTGTACACATCCAAGAAATGGAAATGGAAGATAACATTCGTCATTTGAAAGAGTCTAAGCGATTAAACGAGCGTCTTACAGAATTGTATGTTAAGCATAACAGCACAGGTAAGACTTTTGAAGAATTATTTGAAACTATGAAGTTTGACACGTTCTTGTCAGCACAAGAAGCAGTCGATAACGGATTTGCAGATAAAGTAGTGGAGAAGAGATAATGGAAATAGCAACTAAAGATCCTGGTAAGAAACATTTTTATCTTAGTTTAGTTAAGAGTGCAGTGCGGTTAGCAGGTTGTCTTGGAGCAGCCGCAACAGGATCAGTAGTGCTATTGGCATTCTTCTTTGCTGTAGCTGAATTTATTGGAATTTGGGAAGAACTATAATGTCAGCAGGCGTAATTGGTATAGGAGCAGTAATGATGATTGCTCCTATAGGTATAGGCTTAACATTGTACTATTCGTACGTGTTTTCTCAAATAGGAAGAAACGATGACAACTAAGTGGCATGGAGGTAAAGGTAGTGGAAGAAGAAAAGGTGCAGACGATACAAAATACAGAAACAACTACGAACGAATTTTCGGTAAGCGAAACAATAGCAAATCTCAAGGGGATTCCGACCAGAAAGGATCTACAGAACATACTAAGCCAAAACGTTCTAGTAGTTGATTTTACAAAACTTAACGGTGACAAGCGTGTTATGACCTGTACACTGCGTGAAGATATGAAACCACCTGCAACAAAAGATGACACAATGAGTCAAAAGAAAGTTCGCGAAATAAACAGAGAAGAACTTGTAAGTGTTTGGGACGTAAATGCTAAAGGATGGCGCAGTTTTAGATATAACCGCATAAACAGTGTAAATATTGTAGATGAATACGAGCAAAGTTGGTATTTTTCCAGTTGACAAACTTTATAAATATATGCTATACTATAATTAAGTTAAACAAAGTAAGGGAATCTAAAATGAAAAATTTAATTATTGCGTCAACACTTGCATTACTTGCTAGTACTCCTGTGTTTGCAGAAACAGCAGTTAATGCTACAATTGAAGATCATTACCGTACAGTAGTTCAACGTATACCTGATGTTGAGCGTGTTTGTGATACCATAGAAGTTCCAATTTACGGTACTGTTCAAGGACAAGCAAGTACAGGTGATACAGTGCTAGGTGCAGTTATTGGCGGCGCTATTGGTAATCAAATCGGTGGCGGCAGCGGCAAAGATGCTATGACTGTATTAGGTGCTATTGTTGGTGCCGATGTTGCAAACAAGAGAGGTTCAAGACAGCAAATAATCACAGGTTATCGTCAAGAGCAACAGTGTTATAACGAAACAACTTATACTCGTGTGGAGCAAGAAGTTTATAGTCATAGCACTATTCGTTTTAAAGAAAACGGCCGTTGGGTCACACTTCAATTTCAACGCTAAGAGGTAGCAATGCGAGATCACATTAACGGTTATAGTTTTAGTTGGACACAGCCATACTTGCCTACAAGCTATAATCCCTTCTATGAAAGAAGTATTCCACGTAGTGAACTAACAGTACAAGAAGAACTTGAACGACTACAAGAAATTGACGATCAAGTTACACTAATGGATAGTTATCCAGAAGCGGAAGCACTAATTAAAAATATCTTTAAATATTAACTTAAAGCACACTCTGCATACAGTATAGCTGATGCAACAGATCTGATAAACTGGGAGTGTGTTTTTTAGGAAGCGTGGCTGAGTGGTCGAAAGCACCCGTCTACTAAACGGACAGACGTTGATAGCGTCTCGTGGGTTCGAATCCCACCGCTTCCGCCAATATGTCAGCGCAGGTTTGCTAGCAGCATAGACACGACTAGGCGTCACGAGTCGCCGCTGTGGCAGGGTTCGATTCCCTGGCTTGACTCCAAATTTAAAATGCTATGAACACTTGGAAGATACTAAAACAAGAAAAAGATTTGCCTATGATTAACTTTAGTCAAAATAAAGTTGATTCTGATGGATGGCACGATAATGCAACTCAGTATCTTGTTGAAAATTTTTTAATTTCTAAACAAACGTGCATAGACATTGGAGCAAGTTACGGATGGTTTAGTATACCGTTTTCTAAATACTTTAAAAAAGTTGTATCTTTTGAACCTCATAAAGATGTTTACGAATGTTTTTTAAAAAATATTGAAAATGCTAATTGTAAAAATATTGAAAGTTATAATTTTGCATGTAGCAATAAAAATGAAAAAATGTTTTTCCAAGCAAATGCGTCTACAGGAAGATCTCAAGTAGTAGATTATAATACACAAATTAGAGTAAAAACAAAAACAATAGATTCATATTATTTTCAAAATGTTGATTTAATAAAAATAGATGTAGAAGGACACGAAGACAAAGTCTTACAAGGTGCAAAAGAAACTATCATTTTTAGCAAGCCAGTAATTATGGTAGAGATACATTGTACTAGATCGCAAGAAAGTTTCTTACATAGACAGAAGATTTTTAATTTTTTAAACGAGTTAGAATATAAAATAGTTGATGTGAGAAAAAATGATTTTATATTCAAATATAAATAGAACTTATTGTAAATTATATAAGTAAAATAACAAGCCGGATTAGCTCAGTTGGTAGAGCAGCTCACTTGTAATGAGAAGGTCGCGAGTTCGACTCTTGTATCCGGCACCATTACTAATAGGAAAGGATTATGGAATTGCGTGAACAAATGATCAATGCAGCACGGAAGCATGCAGAAGCAGAACTAGAATTACACAAAACAAATGTCGAAGTTTATATGCAAAAAGTTGTCGGAATTGGTGAACATTCGGACATTATGGAAACTATCCAAAAAGAATTAGACGCAATGGCTGCTGCCAATGATAGATTAGAAATGTTGGAAAAATATTTTTAATGTATGTATTTGACGATGTATACCCTGAGTTTATGCTAGATTATTATAAAAATAAACTAGCATCTCATTTTAAAAAAATGACAGACGAAGGAAATCATTATTTTCATTTTTATCCAACTAGAAATATAAGATTTCTAGAAGATGAACAAATAATTACAGACATTACAGAATATATTGAATCAAAATTAAGAGTCAAACTAACATGCAGAGGAGCTGAATTACAAACTTGGCCTATAGATTCGTTTTCTCCTATGCATATACATGACGAAGCACAGAGAGCAAGTAACGACGAAGACTTCAATAGTATACTTTACTTAAATGATGATTTCGACGGCGGCGAATTTTTTACCGAAGACGGAATTACAATAAAACCTAAAAAGAACAGATTAACGTTCTTTAATGGTAAAGAAATCGGACATGGCCTAAATAAAGTTTTAAAGAGTCATAGATATACTATTGTTTTTTGGTGGCAAAACACAGAATTTTATTAAAATACAGTTATAGAAATAAAAGTAGTTGACAAAGATAAATATATTTCAATTTCCAATACATAGATAAACAACTGACAGAGGATGATATCTCATGGCAAAAACACTAAAGACTAGTGGTAAAATTAGGAAAAGAGCTAAAATGAGCTCACATGGTGCATATCGCGAAAAGCGCAAGCCTAATTCGCCTTTAGTACTGGCTAAGAGAAGAGCAGAAGCAGCATCTCAGTTTGGCAAAGATCCTGCCTTTAGAGAAGCAATCTATGGCATACTCCAAGAAAGTAATTGATCACTACGAAAATCCTAGGAATGTAGGCAAATGGGATCCAGACACTGATGGTGTGGGTACTGGCATGGTCGGTGCTCCAGCTTGCGGTGATGTAATGAGATTACAAATCAAGGTAAATGATGACGGTGTTATTGAAGATGCAAAATTTAAAACCTATGGTTGCGGCAGTGCTATTGCTAGTTCTAGTCTCCTTACAGAATGGGTCAAGGGCAAAACTCTTGACGATGCCACTGAGATTAAGAACACCGACATTGCTAGAGAGCTCTCCTTACCCCCAGTAAAAATACATTGTTCAGTTTTGGCAGAAGATGCAATTAAAGCTGCTATAAAAGATTACAAAGAAAGATACAAGGAAAAATAATGACAGCACAAACCCTTTTACTAATATTAGTCAACACTGTGAGTGTTTGGCAAACAATTAAGAGTGTTCTATCTGCATTTTTTGGAGTTTCGTCTGGAGAAAGAAGGCAAAGAGATTTTGCAGACGGTAATCCTATCATATTCTTACTTGTAGGTTTAGGCATGACAATGGTGTTTATGTTAAATATATTTCTTTTTGTATATTATATTGTATAAGTAGTAATAAATACTTTACAATGTTTAAAGCAGTCAAGGAAATTATTTGGCACTTAACTTGCAGTAGTTGCAAAGGCTACTTTACTTTTGCAACTATGGAGGACAAATATTGTATTGACAGAGCTGTTTTTCACTGTCCGCATTGCGGTACAAAAGCAAAATGTGAAAAAGTGGTTGACATATAAATACAAAGAAGTTATAGTATATACATACTTAGAAGGAATATTAACATGTTCAAGACAGCAACAAATTATTTGTATTGGTGCCCGCCAGGAGGTAGGGGTTTGTCTTGATGTGACTTTTTAGTACGTTGAAAGCCCCTAGCAGTTAATTCAGTTAGGGGCTTTTTTTATGGAGGAAGTAAAAAGTTTAAGTCGGTTCGGTACAGTTGGAGTGGTACACTGGTCTCCAAAACCAGGATTAGAAATAATCAGGGGGTTCGAATCCCTCAACCGATGCCAATTACGGGGTATAGGCTAGTCTGGTAAGTCGTTCCGTTTGGGGCGGAAAGATCGCAGGTTCAAATCCTGCTACCCCGACCAATTTGGGGAGGCTGGGCACGAGTGAGCCCACCGGACTGTAAATTCGGCGCGAAAGCTGTGGAGGTGCGAATTCCTCCCTTCCCCACCAAACATGTGAGCGTGGTCGAAAGGTTAGGCAACGGATTGCAAATCCGTTTTATGCAGGTTCAAATCCTGTCGCTCACTCCACTAAGTTGTTGATTTTAAACAAGATCATAATGGTTGACACAATAGCAAATCCTTGCTATAATATATACATAAATTAGGCAAACAAATAGGCACACAAAATGGCAGATATATTCGTTATTAGTGATACACACTTTAACCACGAAGCAATCCTTACCTTTAAGGATTACGCTGGCAAGCCGCCTAGAACTTTTGACTCTGTAGAGCAAATGAACGAGTGCATGTTAGACAACTGGGCAAGTGTTGTGAAGCCAAACGATACTGTCATTCACTGTGGAGACGTTCTGTTTGGTATGGACAAAGTTGACTGGATGGAGCAAAACTTTACTAAGTTACCAGGCAAGAAAAGACTTGTACTAGGTAACCATGATAATGTAAAGATGCTTACTCCGTTCTTTAAAGACATTCAACTTTGGATTGACAGTGTTCCAGGGTTAATTTTAACACACACTCCGTTGCATCCAACTACACTTGCTGAAAGACATAGATGGGGCGATGAGCCAAAGTTGAACGTACACGGACATATTCACAGTAATCCTTCACCAGAAGGTCCTTACAAGTGTGTTTGTGTTGAACAAATTAACTTTACGCCAATCAGCGTTGAGGATTTAGTATGAGCAAGTACACAGCAAAGTACTTGAAGCCCACCTCCTTTAAGTCTAAGGACCATTGGATGGTGGGCTTCGTTTGGCCTGTAGCAGGCAGCAAGGGCAACGAGTACAGTGTAGAATTACACGACAAAGGATTTGATTGTGATTGTCCAGGATTTACATTTAGAGGATCCTGCAAGCACTCAAAAGCAATTTTAGATAAAGTAGAAGGGGCGATGGAATGGTAAGAACACAACCAAACTATATTATTGGAGCACTAGAAACACATTCCAGTCGTATTAACAAAGAAGATATCATTCGTGCCGCCCACGAAGAAGGTCTTCCAGAGTTCTTTGAAGGATTGCGTATGGCATTAGATCCGCTTGTAACATTTGGTGTAAAGCAAGTACCAGAACGCTCAGACGTGCTAACTGGACAAGGACTTGCGTGGCCTGTGTTTAAAGAACTTGCAGAAAAACTACAAAATCGCGAACTAACAGGACACGCCGCTCGTGATGCTATTGAACTAGCAATGAGTGTTGCTACAACTGAACAATGGAACGGTTGGTACCGCAGAATACTTATCAAAGACCTACGTTGTGGTGTAAGCGAAAAAACTGTAAACAAAGTAGCACCAGGTACTGTTCCTGTGTTCACTTGCGCTCTTGCACACGACTCAGCCAAGCACGAAAAGAAAATGGTAGGTCAAAAGCAGATTGAAATTAAACTAGATGGTGTTCGTGTTATTACAGTTATTCAAGGCAACAAAGTAGAAATGTTTAGCCGTAACGGAAAACAGTTTCACAACTTTGGACACATCATTGCAGAGATTGAACAAGTAATTGCTAAGAAACCTGTTCCGTATGATCTTGTTCTAGATGGCGAAGTAATGAGTGCTAACTTCCAAGATCTTATGAAGCAAGTGCATCGCAAAGAGAATGTAGAAGCAAATGATGCTGTACTACATTTGTTTGATATAGTTCCTCTAGAAAACTTTCAACAAGGTGTATGGAATAAACCACAACACGTTAGAAGTCAATATGTTAGCGTTTGGGTAGAGCAAAATAAAGACGTCTTAGAGCACGTACAAGCATTGGATTGGGAGGATGTAGATCTAGACACCCCTGAAGGACAAACACGCTTTACAGAGCTTAATAAAGCGGCTGTAGACGGTGGTTACGAGGGTGTAATGATTAAAGATATTGACGCACCATATGAATGTAAGCGCACACACGCTTGGCTTAAAGCAAAGCCATTTATTGAAGTAACATTGGAGGTAAAAGAAATTGAAGAAGGTACTGGTCGCAACAAAGGGCGCCTTGGAGCGTTTGTATGCGAAGGAGTCGACGATGACAGACAAATTACTGTTAATGTCGGTAGTGGTTTCACTGATGCTAATCGTGATGATTTCTGGAATAGTCGCAACAGCATTATCGGAAATTTAGTAGAGGTAAGAGCAGATGCTATTACACAAAATCAAGACGGTACTTATTCGTTACGGTTTCCTCGATTCAAAACCTTTAGAGGATTCGCAGTACACGAAAAGTTATAAGTACGAAAATCCCAGGTGTATTTGGGATTTAGAGAATGAGTGTTAAAATGACACCACAGGAAGTATTTGAATATAAACAACGCTGGCTTCCGGGTTATGCAGTACGTTTACACAGTGATCTAGACTGGAAAGGTAAAGATTGGTGTCGCAGACGCATACCTCGTGAGTCTTGGAGTATGACTACGTGGACAAATGTTTACGAGCATACATTTTATTTTGAAAGCGAAATTCACGCAAATGAATTTGCTAAACAATGGCCGGGGTATACAAATCAATGAAAGTAGGACTAAGTCTTTCTCGCTGTATGCGAGATATATACACAGGTGTAGTAGATGAAGAGGAAGTACTTGTAATTGTAGCAAGAACAGATTTTGATCCACACAACGATAACCATTGGAATGCTATTTGGGAAGGATACATCTACGGCGGAATGAGCGATCCTGAATGGGCAGACTTCGCAGACGAGTACGACGACTTTAGACGTATGGCCATAAGACTGTATGACAACGGTAAAATACATCAACCGCGGCAGTTTGGTGCTCATTCTCCCCGTATGCCTTACTACTGGCTAGAGTGCTTTGTACCTGAAAACGAAATGAATCCTGCACAACAGAAAGCGTGGGACAACTATAAACTGATAACGGATCTAGCATGACATTACCTTGTGAAAGATTTAGCAGTATAGTAAATACAGAACAGTTTTTATTAGACTTGTGCGATCCTAAGAAAACACCTCGTGTGCCTAAGGAAGTTAGAAACAATGCACGTAGATGCTTGCGACACTATCCAAGACGTTATGACTTAGATTTGCTTGCAACTAAATGTCCTGAAGTAATAGAGACTGGCAATAAGATAGATGAGCTAACTATGCTTGTGCATGATTATGAGGAGAAGAAGCGTGTACGCAGTGATGGTGTGTCTTGACGGCAAAGACGATTGGATTTATGTTACAAAGCAAACAGAACACTGTTGGGACTTGCAACCTGAACTGTTTGAAGATGCACATGAAGCAATGGAGTTTGCAAAAACATTCCAACATCCTGACAAACCAGAAATGGTAATGGTGGTAGATTATTATGAAGATTAAAATTTCTAACTATCCAAACAGACTAACTTGTCGTATTCACACACATTATATGGACAAGAAGTATGGCATCATAGATTGGCCAACTGAACAGAGTCGTTTTGAAAACTTCTTGGAGAAACTAGAAGACGCTGTACAAAGTGTGTACAACGTGTTTAACTGGGCTTGGTTTGATAGACGTACACAGAAAGTAAAGGTACGTATTGACCGTTGGGACACTTGGAGCATGGACCATACCCTTGCACATATTGTGTTGCCTATGCTGATACAACTCAAAGAAACCAAGCACGGTGCTCCTTATGTTGATCCAGACGACTGTCCAAAGGATCTTCGTCCAAAAGAACAAGATGAATATGGTACTGATGATACACATTTTGCACGTTGGGACTGGGTTATGGACGAAATGATCTTTGCTTTTGCTAGCAAGTCAGAGGACTGGGAAGAGCAATACTACGGTGAATGGGTAGAAGATGAAACTAAAGCGTTTAGTGGCTATCATATTAACGTAGACGACGAAGGTAGAAAAGCACATCAAGAACGTATGAGCAACGGATTTAGATTGTTTGGAAAATACTATGAGAGCCTCTGGGACTAATGTCTAGAATCACAAAAATTCTTACTCGCCTTGCAATTGAATCTGGCGGCTATGGGCAACGTGTTCCTATGGCTGCTGGCATTGTGTATAAGCGACATCTAATTGCAACTGGTACTAACCAACCTAAAACTCATCCTCTAATGCTTACACAAGGATATCGCAATGATCAACGTTACAGACATGCCGAAGTAGACGCTATACAAAGCGCACTACGCTTGATTACAGCAGAGCAACTTAAACGGTGCGAGTTACACATAGTACGTGTTAAACGACCTTGTATATCGTCTAAGGGCTGGGTATACGGGCTTGCGAAACCATGCGAAGGCTGTGAAAATGTAATTGAGAATTACGGAATTGAGAAAGTCTATTGGACTAAAGACGAGTCAAAAGTACTTGACTTTTCATAAACAAACATATATACTAGCAAAATAACTGTTAGGAGAGACATATGGCACTTCCCAAAGTAGCAAAGAAAAAGAAAAGAGCACCCGTTCGTAGAAAAACAGGTCAAGCATTATTCAGCTTTGACGGTTGGGAAGAATGGGATGGTCAAACATATCATCGCTTTGTGCAATCTGCTCGATATGAGATTTACCAAGAGTTTAAAGCATCTGATATACAAGTAGATATTTTTACTTGGATGAAAGATAATGGATACACCAAAGAAGATATCGTTGCCGCTAAGAAAGCACCAGGTGCTAATCATACTCTTGCTATTAGTTGTAAACTTCTAAACCTTGGAATGCCTGATTTCAATCCTAAAGAAGCAGAATATTGGGAAAGTCTTGCTGGCACAATGGGAGATCTAAAACCTGCTAGCGTATTTGTAAAAAAACAAATTGCTAAATTGATAGAAGTAGGCAGCAAGATAGTAGAAGAAAAGAAAGAAGAAGAAAAAGAAAAGGCAAACGTCTATATTCCTACTATCCAAGAACGTATTAGAGATCAGTCTATTGATATGGTGGAAGATATTGACGTTTGGTTAGAAACCTGGGTTGAAGACTCTGATAGTTTTGATCCAAAAGCATTTGATTTTAAGAAGCATTTCCAAAAACTACAGCCTAGCCAAGCACATGCACGTAAAATGAAGAGCTTTTATGACGGCGTTCTTGCAGATTACGACGACCTAGAACGTATGCCTACTGCTGGACAATTAAAGAAGATGAGCGAACATGATCAAGACATGTGGGCACAACTAAAAGAAGGCTATGCACATCTTAAGAAAGCAGACATTAAAAAGTTCCGTACTGCAATTGAAGATCTTAACAGTGCGTTAGACTTTATTATTGATCAAGCAAAAGCCAATCGTAAACCGCGTAAAGCAAAACCACGTAGTGCTGATAAAGTTGTTTCTAAACTTAAATTCTGTAAAGCAGATCCAAAGTATAACCTAGCTAGTGTCAACCCAGTTGACGTTGTAGGTGCAAATGAATTATGGGTATTCAATATCAAAACACGTAAACTTGGAAAGTATGTTGCAGAAATTATTGATCCTAAAGGACTTGCAAGAGATGGTACAGGTTTAAGTGTAAAAGGTACTACTATTATCGGATTTGACGAAAATTTAAGTGTACAAAAGACTCTACGCAAGCCCGACGAACAGTTAAAAGAGTTTAAAGGCGCAGGTAAAGTTGCATTGCGCAAGTTTTTAGACGAAATCAATACAACTGACACTAAACTTAATGGAAGATGTAATCTAGATACAGTACTTCTCAAGGTTTCTTGATAAATATTGTATACGGAGATTATCACATGCCTGAAATAAACACTGCTGATTTAAATAACGCAATTCAAGGAGTTGCTGATTCTTTACACGATATTCTAAATACTGCATTATCAAACAATGATGTACGTATGCAGAGTCTTACATCTATAGACTTTAATGCTGCTGGCGAAGCAGGAATATACGGTAAAGGCGTACAATGGACAGGCGAAGGGCCTAGCAAACAACTAATATACAGAGCAAATCCAGACCGTATATGGACTAGTGAAAGTATTGATTTAGGCAATGGTCAAAACTATATGATAGGCAACAGAGTAGTGTTGTCTGCTAATGAATTAGGTAGTAGTGTAAGAAATTCAAATTTAACTAGTGTTGGCACTTTAGAAAATCTTCGTACTAGCGGCGACCTAGTTATTGATGGCTATATCCATTATAACTCAGATTCTATGCGCTTAGGATTTGGTACAGATGCACCAAATGCTAGTATTAGTGTTGTAAGTTTAGAATCAGAGTTTATTATAGATGTTGAAGATACATACACTCGTATAGGTACATTTACCACAGACACATTAAAAGTAGTAACAGATAATACTCCTAGAATTGTTATTGGTCCAAGCGGAAATATTGATATTGGTCGCGAAGGCACAAGAACAACTGTAATGGGCAGACTGGGAGTTAATACTAAAAATAGTCCGTCAGATATAGATTTAGATGTCAGAGGCGGTCTTAGATTTCAAGATAAAAAGTTTACAGTTTCAGACAATAAACCGACTGAAGGTACTTTTAAACAAGGTGACATAGTATGGCACAGTGATCCTAAACCTACTGGTTATATAGGTTGGGTGTGTATAAAAGACGGTACACCGGGCGAATGGAAAACATTTGGCCTTATCTCTTCATAAACTAACAATTTTTTGTTTACAAATTAAACCATAAATATTTGTATAAGGCAAAGGAGATAGGCAATGAAGGACTTTCACACCAAAAAAATAAAAGAAATTAAACTGTGGGCTTGGATAGCTACAATTTTACCAATAACGTTTCTAGCAGCATTATTTTTAATTGAACTATTTGGACTAGAAACCATTTATCATAAATTAATAGTAACAGGCGGTGTAGTAATGTTTGCTATGTCAGTAATATGGTGGTGGTGGGCATTACACACTATAGGCAGTGTTACTCATATACTAGGTAGAACTCTAGAAAAATTCAAAAACGTAAATAAAGAACTTGATTCTATAAAAAAAGACATCAAAGATTTATGATTTTAGTAATAGGCAACGGCGAGAGTCGAAAAAGTATCGACATAAATTCTATTAACACAAAAAAGGTAGGATGTAACGCTATCTATAGAGATTATTATGTCGACTATCTTGTTTGTGTTGATAAAAGAATGATACAAGAAGCACTTGATGCTAATGCAAATTATGACAGTTTAGTTTTTACCCGCCCTGATTTATTTTCAAAATTTAATACTAAAAGACTTAGAGAAGTTCCTAGCTTGCCATATGCTGGATTCGAACGACTAGACTTACCTAAACATTGGGGTAGTGGACCTTATGCTACATTATTAGGAGCATTGAAAACAACTACAAATGAAGTAAATATGGTAGGTTTTGATCTATATGGTATAGACGGAAAAACAAACAATATATATAAAGACACTGCAAACTATAGCATATCTAATAAAAGGGCAGTAGATCCTACATATTGGATCTACCAAATTGCAAAAATCTTTGAGAATTTCCCACAAATTAAATTTACAATATATCAAGAAGATGGTTGGACACGACCCAAAGCCTGGAAGAAATCAAATGTAAAGGTTGACAACATAAGTAACATATATTATAATACATAGTATGAATACAACAGGTCTTGGCGTCAACCCTTCTAACTCTGCCGCTACATATTTAATAGGAGAAATATATATGGCAAGACATCTAAGTACAAAACACTACGGACACAATATTGGACTATCAGCAGTGTTTCGTCAACCCAACGCAGATCATTCACACTGTCATTTGCTACACGGATACAGTCTAGCATTTACATTTACATTTGGATGTGATCATTTAGATGATAAAAACTGGGCTGTAGACTTTGGTGGCTTAAAGCCCTTAAAGGCTTGGCTAGAAGATAATTTTGATCACAAATTAGTTGTAGATTCTGCAGATCCAATGCTAGACGATTTACTAGAACTAGAAGAAAAAGGTCTTGCAGAGATTAAAGTATTTGACGGTGTTGGTGCAGAGAAGTTTGCAGAACACGCATTTAACTTTGCAGATGCTCTTATACGTGAGGCAACAGACAATCGTTGTTACTGTGTGCGAGTAGAGTGCGCAGAACACGGAGCAAATTCAGCAATCTACGAGGCTTAGTTTTGGTTAAAAAGTACATAGAAGGCGAAACAAAAGAGCAGCGAAAAATCCGTAAAGCAAAGGAGAAAGCTCTCAAGCAAATAGGTGCAAGCACTCATCCTCAGAAAATTGTAGAACCAATAAAAGAAGTCAAAAGACCTATACCTGCACCTCAACCTCCTACTAGAACACCGTTCCAAAATTATGTAGTTTGTTTAAAATACGGCGACAAGTATAATGCAGATTATGTAAACAAGCTACATACAATGGTCAAAAGAAATTTAACCATTGATTATGAATTTGTTTGCTTTACAGAAAATTCTGAAGGCATAAATGAAGAGATTAGAATTGAGCCATTACCAGATCATCCTTTAAAAGGATGGTGGTATAAGCCGATGTTTTTTAATCCTAACTTGTCTATTAAAGGTACAATATTATTTTTTGATCTAGATGTAATTATATTTGATAATATTGATTATCTATTTACACACGATCCAGGTAAGTTTTATATTATTAGAGACTTTAATAGATTTGTAATTAAAAATTATCAAAAGTTTAATTCAAGTGTTTTTAGATTAAACACAGGGCAACATTCAGAAGTTTGGACAAACTTTATAAACAATTCACAAAGTATTATGAAACGCTATCCAGGTGACCAAGATTGGATTAGAGTTTGTATAACACAAAATTTTAATTTTTGGCCAGACGAATGGATACAAAGTTATAAGTGGGAAATGCGCGGCAAACCAAGGTTTGATAATAAACCAAAAGGACAAAGAGACTTTGCAGTTAATGGAGATCCTGTAATAAAAGATGGAACAAGTGTAGCAGTATTTCATGGAGACCCAAATCCGCACAACTGTAAAGATAAATGGGTGATTGACAATTGGCAATAAAGGTGTTACTATAATACTATGGACTTAAAATTTACAACCTGTGGTGACTTTATGAAATCTACACAAAAACGTATAGGCTTTGCCTGTAAATTTATGGATGCTGATCAGACACAGAAAAAGAAAGTACTAGAAGAAATTCAACGCCCACTAAATACTCGTAGCACAACAGTACAGTGGCTCAACAGGCAAACTGTAGATGTTGCTGAAGAACGCTTGTGGGACATTATGGTCCATAACATAGCGTCCTATGGGAGACTTATAGAGTATGTTGGAAATCTTCCCCCTCAGCTTAGAATGGTCCGATTGGGTAGTGATGTACTTCCTGTTTATACCGAGCCTACTTGGTGTTATTTTTGGCGCCGTCCTGATGTGGTTGCGTACTGTGAAAAAGAGTTCGCAAAAGTTGGAGAGCGAGCCAGACAGTTGGATGTTAGGCTCTCAATGCACCCAGGCCAATTTACAGTCCTTGCTTCAGATAGTAAAGACATCGTCGAAAGATCAATAGAGGAGTTTGAGTACCATGTGGATGTCATCAGATGGATGGGTTACGGCAAACAATTCCAAGACTTTAAGTGTAATGTACACATATCGGGTAGAAAAGGTCCACAAGGCATCATCGACGTCTTACAAAGACTCTCGCCCGAAGCAAGAAACGCTATCACGATCGAAAACGACGAAAACAAGTGGGGACTCGAACACAGCCTCGAACTTGTCGACCACTGCGCACTCGTTCTTGACATACACCATCACTGGTGCCGTGAAGGTGAATACATTCAACCCACCGACGATAGATTTGCTCACATAATCGATTCGTGGCGCGGTGTACGTCCTGTAATACACTACAGCTATAGTAGAAACGAATGGCTACCAACAGACTTTGCACACGATACTATGCCTGATATGCCAGCACTATTAGAAGCAGGCTACAAGAAAGCAAAGCTAAGAGCACACAGTGACTTCTATCCTAATCAACTTGTTAACGATTGGGCATTGAGCTTCCTAGATTATGCAGATATTATGTGCGAGAGCAAGTGCAAGAATCTAGCAAGTATTGAGCTATATAAATACTATATGGAGAGTAATAATGAGCTATTTGAATCAAATGTATGGCAGGAAGCAACCAGCCCAGACCCAATCATCATCTAATAAAAACCCTAACAGAGTAACTGGCGGACTTAAAGCACAAGGTGTTGATCGTTTTACTATGATTTCAGAAGATGGAACTCAACAAGAAATTCCTACTGTGGAATATGTACGCTCGTTGGAAGAACAATCAAGAAAACAGCGAGCAGCTATAAACGTCCTAGAACGCAAGCTGACTCGCTGTGAGACTGCAATTGAACAGTTAAGAAAATCTATTAGGCCTTCTTAAGAGCTGCCTTTTCGGCCTTTGCAAGACCAAGTACTTCTTTAACTAATTCATCTTTCTTTTTACGCTTGTCTAAGTCAACACCATAATTTGCTTTTGCCAAATCTTCTAAGCCTTGCTTAGTTAATTTTGACAAACTCGCCTTAGTGACTTTTACAGTCTTTGCGTCAACTTCAACAACTGTTTCTACTTTCGCGGGCTCAGGTTCTTTAGTTACAGTATTAACTGCTTCAACTACAGGATTTTCCTGGGCGGGTTGCCTAAATAGAAAGTAAGCAACCACGGCTGCAACGATCACAGCTCCAATTACTAATTCAATAGTCATAATTATTCCTCCTATAGGAACAATTACTTATATAAATATTGTACAGAAGGAGATTAAAAATGGTTCAAAAATGGATTAATGCAAGACTCAAAGAACGTACAACACTCGACGGTGCTATACTTGTAGGCGCAGGCGTTGCGTTTCTTATCTTCAAACCAATCGCTGCTCTAGTAGCTTATGGCGCTATTGCGTATGGTGCTTGGACAATCTGGAAAGCAGAGTAATTGTAATAAATTGTAACATTGCACTAGAATAGGTTGCATTTTGCAGATAATGTGTTTAAATATTAATTGTTCTCAGGAGAATTTGTATGAAACACATTATCGCAGCACTTGCTTTGCTATTCCCGCTGATGTCAGCAGCGCAAACCTATACTGACGAAGTAGCAAAAATAATCAACAACAATTGTGTAGTGTGTCATCGTCAAGGTGGCATTGGACCAATGAGTTTTGAAACGTACGAACAAGTACGTCCGTGGGCACCTCTTATACAAATGAGAGTTGCAAACAGAGAAATGCCTCCTTATGCTTATGATCACGGCATAGGTATACAAGACCTACAAGGCGACTGGCGTTTATCGCAAGATGAAATAGACACAGTTGTTGCATGGGTTAACGCAGGCGCACCTTATGGTGATGCAGATACAGTAGTACAGTCTGCAGATTTACGTGATCCAGATGCTTGGAACTTTGAAGGTGACTTTGGACCTCCTGATGCTGTAATTCCAAGTGTAGCAATAGACATACCAGCAAACGGAAACGATCTTTGGCACAAACACTTAGTACCAAGCGGACTTACAGAAGATCGTTGTATCAAAGCAGTACAAGTTAAACCACGTGGTGATGCAAAAGCAGTTGTACATCACGCAAACTCCTCTATTATTACAGCAGAAGGACGTGAAGGTATGCTCACGGAGTATGCTATGGGAAAGTGGGGAGAGATTGTTCCAGAGGGAGTCTGTCGCACACTACCAGCAAACGCACAAGTATCGTGGGACATTCATATGTTCCCAGGTGGACTTGGCGCAATGGCACCAGGCGGAATGATCAAAGACAATGTGGTAGAAATTGGACTGTGGTTATACACAGAAGAGGAAAGCCAACAATTGAAATACAAGCAGGACTTGAGTTTATACCGCTTAGGCAATCAGGACGATTTGGTTATCCCGCCCAATGGTTATCAAATGACACAAGGTTTCCACACTTTCGACCATCCTGTGCGTTTAGATAGTTTTCAACCGCACGGACATCTGCGTATGAACGCAGCAAGTTTAGAGATTTTTTATCCTGAAACTGGTAGAACAGAACCAGTAAGTCAAATCTCTAATTGGAGCGCAACCTGGCATCACAGTCATTTGTATGCTCCTGATGTAGCACCACTAATACCTGCGGGCGCAGTTATTATTCTCAAGCAATGGTATGACAACACTGCTGACAACAAAAACAATCCTGATCCCGATATGTGGGTAATGGGTGGTTCACGCACAGGCGATGAGATGACTCACGCTTGGCTTGCTATTACTCATTTAGATGAAGAAGGATACAACAAACTATTAGAGCAACGTAACATCACAGGAGATGATTAATGCCTACAGTAAAACAAGCAAGACAAGGTTTATGGGGAAGTGCAATAATATTTGTAGCACTTTTAATATTCCAATTGGTAGTATTATTAGGAGCAAGAACTCTATATGCACAAGAAGTGGATTTTAGTTCAGTAAAAGCAAAATGGAATACGTGTGCCGCTTGTCACGGTAACAAAGCACAAGGCAAGCCAGGCTTTCCTGGTCTAAGTTTTCTTGAAGAAGATCATATTGTTGAAGCACTACAAGATTACAAAGCAGGAGTGTATCGTGGAGATATGAGCGGTATTATGTTTGGACAAGCAGCAACACTAAGCGATGAAGAAATTATTTTGATGGCGAAATACATCAAGGAGATATCTAATGATTAAAATTTTACACACAAGTTTTGTGGTGCTGTTGACAAGTGTACTAGGACTAGTAGCATTAGCAGCACGAGCACAAGACGTAGACTATGTACGTGATGTTGCACCTATTCTAATAGAGCAGTGTCAAATGTGCCACAGAGAAAATGGCATAGCACCGTGGGCAATGAGCAACTATCAAGTAGTACAGGCATTTGCTCCTGCAATCAAAGAAGCTATTGTATCAAAACGTATGCCACCTGGACAAATCAATCCCAAGTATAGAGACACTATCATCAATCACAGAACATTAAGTGATGATGAAATGAAAACTCTTGTAGATTGGGTTGATGCAGGCGCACCAGTTGAAGGTGTAATAGATCCTTTAACACAAACAGTATACCCTGATTCAGAATGGGTACACGGTGAACCTGATATGATTGTTGAAGTACCTGCACAAGAAATACCTGCAGGGCCATCAGCAATACCATATCGTTATGTAGGAGTTGACCTAGGACTCACAGAAGATCGTTGGTTACGTGGTTCAGAGTTTTTACCTTCAGAACCTACTGTTATGCACCATATGTTAAACTCAGTGTCAGTGCCTGGTGAACGTAATATGAACTTGTTGGGTACACAAGGAGGCGAACAACAGAATATGGATTATGCTAGTATTAGTGCTTATGTTCCTGGCGGCGACCCTGACTACTATGATGAAAACACTGGCGGATTATTACGTGCAGGATCACAAGTAAACTTACAACTACATTACACACCAGACGGTACAGCACGTACTGACAAAGCACGAATTGGACTATACTTCCACGACGAAGGTGTAGTGCCAGAAGAAAGAATGGCAGGCGACTGTGCTTGTATATTCCCTAACACGTGGACACCTATTCCGCCATACGATCCTAACTTCAAACAAGAAGCTGATGTTGTACTAAAGAATGATGTAATGTTGCATACATTTTTACCGCATATGCATTTCCGCGGTAAAGCAATGAGAGCAACAGCATATTATCCAGACGGTGAAGTAGAAGAACTTATTGATATTCCACGTTATGAATATGCTTGGCAACTTTCGTACACTTGGCGTGAACCTAAGTTTCTACCACAAGGTACGAGGTTACACGTAGAAGGATGGTTTGATAACTCAGCGGACAATCCAATGAATCCTGACCCAAGCAGAGAAGTACCTTGGGGACAGATGAGCGAGGATGAAATGTTCTTTGGAGCATTTACTTGGAAAAACCTATAATTTACTTATAGGTATATCTGAACTGGCGTGGAGATTCCAAACTTGTTTGCGTTCCACGCCTTTCTTTTGAGCAAACACTTTAGCATCACAGTTTGAACATACGTGAAAATAGTTGTTGTTTAGACGCTTAGGATCCATGCTGCCTCTTGCACGTTCAAACTCTTCATCACAACTGTCGCAACGAAACACACACATAGTCAATTCACGCTTGTAGGTGTGTTCTTTGCCCGTTTTACTAGTTCTAACGTGCCGCGTTTGTTTTTTATATTCTTTTATGAACATAATTATATTTACATTAAGATTATAAAATTATATCATAAATAGTATTAAGAAAGGAAAAAACATGAGTATCTGTACACTTACTGATGCTGCAAAAGCACAAATTGATTTACTATGTGAGGAAAATTCGTGTTATGCAATTAGTTTAAACATCAAAGGCGGAGGTTGTGCAGGTTTTGAGTATGAATGGGGAATGATGCAGTCCCCTGAAGAGCTTGAAGAAGGCGACGAAGTTATTAAAACTGACAACAATTGCAGTTTTGTAATAGGCAAACACTCACTTATGTTTTTGATAGGAACAACAGTTGACTATACACGCAGTTTAGTAGGTTCAACTTTTGAAATAAAAAATCCTAATGCCCAATCGTCGTGCGGTTGTGGTGTTAGTGTAAACTTTGATATGGATAGTATTCCACAAATTTAACGGAGCAAATTAAATGGCAAGACAACAGGTTGATATTGGCGTAGAAGGTAATGACGGCACAGGCGATAGTATTCGCGAATCGTTTCGTAAAGTAAATGAAAACTTCCAAGAACTATACGCTGTATTTGGTATAGGTGGACAAATATCGTTTACAGACCTAAGTGATACTCCTAACAATTATGAAGGCAATGAAAATAAAATTCCTGTTGTACGTTCAGACGGCAGTGGACTAAACTTATTAGAATTTGCTTCTGATAATGCTTTAGACGGATCTAACGATACTATCGGATTTGATTTTTCGATTGACGGAAAATTAATTGTAAAACAATTAGTATCTAAACTGTCAAATGACCCAGAACCTACTCTAAGTGGACCTTTAGATGCAGCAACTCAACCTATTGCAAACGTTACTGTTTCCCAAGACGCAATTAACCTTTTTAACGATGTACACGGAACAAATTTAGATATTGGTGCATTAGTAATTAATAAAAACTATGCTGACAGAAACTATCAAGAAAAGGCAGTTGCAGGCGGTGGCTTAAGAGTTGGTGACGAACCTGCTAGTACTGATATCTATACAATAACAGCTGACGGACTTACAGCAGGTTATTTTAGAGCAAATAGTCATGGACTATCAGAAGCTTACACAGGTGCTCCTTTTATTTTTAACAGCACAGGAGACGATCCTTTTGGTGTTGTGACCGGAACAACATATTATATAGGTATTGCTAATGATAACGATATAGGGTTATTTGCTACAGAAGATGACGCTATTGCTGGTAATAATAGAATATTATTAAGTGGCGGTTCAGGAGTATTTACTTTACTCGATGCTGCTTATGACGATAGTTTAGAAGGTAATTGGTTATCTAATGTAGCGTTACCGCGTAAGAGTATTGTTCGTCGTCAAGGCGATACAATGACAGGACCGTTAAATTTATATGATCATCCTGGCGAATTAATTGGTACAGGTTTACCATTTGGTCCAGATGACCTGCAGGCAGCAACAAAACTTTATGTTGATAATGCCGCAGCATCTAGTAAAGTTAACATTTATGTTAGTGCTGCATCAGGAGACGACAGACAAACTTATACTCCAGTAGGAAAAGAAGGCAGAAATCCTGCGTATGCATATAAAACAATAAATGCTGCTGCACAAAAAGCAGAAGAAATAATGTTGTCTGCTCCAAAAGAACCAGGTCCTTATATGCAGACTATGACATATAATACTGGCGAAAATGAAGGATCTATTGTTACTGCAGGTATAACAAGTCCTATTTCGGGAAGATCAAATGCAAGAACTCTTATAGTTGAAAATAAAGAGTTTGTTGCAAAAGAAGTCACAGGTTATATAGATGCACTATACCCTTCTTTTGCAGATAATTATGACAAAGAAATATGTCAGCGAGATGTACAATTAATACTAGATAGTGTTAGTCTTGATGCATTGCTAGGAAATAACGCTAACTATCTATCCCGCTATGCAGGTTTAAGATATTATTCAAATGTAAGCGCACAAAAAGCAATCGGTTCACAAAAAGCATACACTGTTGCTGGCATAGAATATGCTAAAGTACTAGTTAGAGATTATATTCTCACTAACACTGCTGTTCCAACAACTTATCAAGATAGAGTAGAACAATTTATAGATGTTGCTGTTATACCTGACAGTTTAGCAGACGAATCTATTGCAGCTAAGTTTGATATTATTTTAGAAGTTATTGAAAACGGCGTACTAGATGCTCCTCAAATTGTTGACGGCACTACAAATTACAAAATTAACATCAGTAACGGTAACTTTGGATTTATAGATCAAGCTAATCCAGGAAATACAGATATTATTCCAGGTAAAGTAGTACGAGGTAAAAATTCAGGTGCTATTGGTAGAATAATCGACTATAAGTATGAAGCAGGAACAAGACCGGTTAGTGTAATTGAGACTGACGAAATTGAAATACAACTGCTGAAACCTATTGAATTTGAAGAAGGCGAGCCTTTAGAATATGGTAATATTGTCAATGAAACTCAAGTCACTATTAGAGTTGAATCTGGTATATACGAAGAAGATTTTCCCATACGTGTTCCGCCAAACGTTTCTATCAAAGGTGACGAATTTAGAAGAACTATAATACGTCCAAAAGACCGCATATCGCAATCACGATATGCAAGTCTTTTCTTTTATAGAGATGCAGTATTTGATGGTCTTGTATTAGGTAAATCAAGTATTGAAACTATAGACTTTACTGCTAGTGCAGATGCACTAAGACCAGCAGGTACTTACACTGTAACCGATGTAGACTATTCTACAAACAAATTAGGCAGCGATGCAATATTTGAAATTACAGTAGATGGAACAGGGGCTGTTACAGATGTAACAGTAACTAATGCTGGTAAAGATTTTCAAGCAAATGAAATTGTTTCAGTACAAGATGCTGCTTTAGGTAACAATGGCGCAGCAGCATACAGCTTTACAGTAGTAACAGTTCCAAATGGTGTACAATATACTAATCCTATTTCAGACGAAGTAGACGGTTATTTTGGTAATCATTATCTATTAAAGCCTAATAAACTTAAAAACGTAGGTGCTGGTTACGAAAACGTTGGCGATTGGGAAACGGCAGCACTAGCGTTAATTGACAACAGAGAGTTTATTCAAGAACAAGTTGTAAACTACATAGAAACAACCTATCCGGCACTAATCGGCTTATATTCAAGAACAAAATGTTCTAGAGACACAGGCTTAATTGTAGATGCTTTAGTGAATGACTTGCGTAATGGTGGCAACGAATTTTCTTTAGAAGCACAAGGTGAGTATTATGTAGGTGCATTACCGGTAGATGGAAGCCAAACAGAAGAAACAATAGATGGCATCCGTCATATATTTACCCTTGCAGACGATATTATTAGAGGTGTAGAACCAACTACACTATATGGCCCGAGTGGATCAGCGCCAAATCCTGGTGTTAACTTAGATTATGCATATGATGGATTTAACGGCGACGGCGATCCAGCAGAATGGACTGCTTCTACACTATATAGATTAGGTAACGTAGTAAAATATTTTATTGGAGGTGAAGATCGTTATTATACTCCAACAACAGAACACACATCGGGTAATACATTTAATGCAGTTGAAATAGCTAATTTTTGGAGACAAATAGACGGACCACAAAATGTTGTATATAACTTGATTGAAACAGTTGTATTTGCATTTAATGATGATTATAATCCGCCATTAAGAAACACAGAAATGGATGTGTTCCTAATGAATGATGCTACTATTCTACGTAACATTACTGGACAAGGACACGGCGGTTTCCAGATGGTACTTGATCCTGAAGGGCAAGTACTTACTAAATCACCTTATTGTCAAACTGGTACAGGTTTTGCCGCAAGTATTAACAAACAAGCATTCCGAGGAGGATTATTTGTTGATGCATTCGTAGGTAACTCAGCAGTTCAAGTTGTTGAAAGAGTAGACGGTGATGCATTTAGATTAAGCATACAGAGTTTAGGTAGTGCATTAGAACCACAAGGATTATTTGTTAGAAGACCAGAAACTCCAAGTGTATTTTATATTGATGGTAGACGCTTCCAGATTAACGCAGTCACACAGTACGATAAAGAACTAGGAACAGCAGAACTAATATTGTCACCGGGCTCAAATGACGGTCAAGGATTTGCAGGACTAACTAGTGAATTATCTACAGGAGTAGATCTCGACGATTTAAGTTCGCCTATTCCAATTACATTGCAAACAGCTGGTAACAGAAGTATGCTAGGTAACGACTTTACTCAAATTAATGATAAAGGTTATGGTCTAGTTTGTGTAAACGGTGCGCTATCAGAAATGGTTAGTATGTTTACGTACTATTGTTGGACCAGTTACTATGCTAAAAATGGATCAGAGATTAGATCGCTAACAGGCTCAAGCTGTTATGGTGAATACGGTCTAGTTGCTGAAGGATCAGATCCAAACGAAATTCCAGACAGTATTGCACTTGCACAAGACATGGTTGAAAGTGCAAAAACATTTAGTGCTAACGTAATTTTAGAACTTGCAGGTCCGATTATACTAGAAGAAGGCGAAATAATAACACAAAACATAACAAATGCTACAGGTACTGTATCTAAAGATACGAGTCAACTAGGAGATAGCGTAGCTGTTCCTATCGGAGAATCAGTAATATATTTAAAAGATACTTCAGGTGCTTTTGATACAACAAACGAACTAGTAGTTACTGGCCCAATTACAGGAGATTCTACTGCAATAGCATTAGGCTCGGATAGCATACCTATAAGAGTAGATAGCACAGGTTATGCTAACGAAAAATTAAATCTATTCTTATATGCTTATGACTTTAAAGAACTTCCTAGCAATAGATCAGAATTTGATATATATCACCCTGATCGTCCTGCTTTTGCACGTTATGAAGTTGCAAATGTTGCACCAACAGCCGCTCATATAGGAAGAATAAGATATTTAGGCGGTGATATTCCATTTAAGAACGAAGTTTTAGATAACGGTTTAGCAGCAGGTGTTACATTTACTTTATACAAAACTATTAGAGATGGTTACAGTATAGAGATAAACAATCCTGGCAGTAATTATACAGTTGGCGACACTATGGAAGTTGACGGATTGTATTTAGGCGGCGGCACAATTGAAAATGATGCATTTATTACAATTACTGAAGTTGATGGCGGATCTGTAACAGGCGCAACAATAACAGGATCTCCGTTTGTAGATTCTAATAGCCCAATGTATAGTGGTAAAGTTTACAAACTAAATTTCTCAACTAGTGACTCACAGTTTAGTACAGATGGGTTATTAGAGGATGTAGGATTTGGTGATAGAATTAACTATAGAAGAAACCAAACTCATACTATTTCAGACTTTGCAAGACCAGATATTCTTACAATTCGTCCAAGTACTGCTGTTATCTTTAACGAAAATCCAGACTTTGTTTATAGAAGTATTAGTTTCTTAACATCAGATAGTCTAGGCAATGAATTAGAAAATGATCAATTACAATCAGGTTTTGATAGTTCATATGATTATATTAGATTGATTATAGATAGTGCAAAAGCCCAAGAAATTCCTTTAGCAGGATTAGGAACAACCAAAGGCGGCACAATTGGAGACAGAGTTCTTGCAGTACAACCAACACTAGATGATAATGAAATTTCTAGATTGAATAATAATGCTAGAACTCCTGAAGCTAATAGACCGATTGGTTGGACAGTGGAAAACTTACAAGAAGCTCCTATATTTACATGGAGTGGTAAAAAGTTTTATGTGTATAATGCAAGAGGAGTAGATGGAACTAATACAGAAGTTCCGTTAGCCGAAGACAATGAATATGTAATTGTCGACATTGAAGTAATCGACAGTATTAATTTAGAAGATTATTCTAATCCAGGCGGATTAGAAGAGGGGTTAGGCTCTCCTGTTGTATTAGGGTCAGAAACTGTAACAATTAGAGCAGGTCTAAAAGCTGGTGCTGAAGGAACAGTAACAGTTAATATTTCAACTTGTCGTGCTACATCACATGACTTCTTAGATGTTGGATCGGGCGGGTTTAATGAATCCAATTATCCTACAGTTATTTTTGGTGAACCAGCCTCAAAAGATCAAGCAAAAGAAGTTGACGAACGTGGTAAAGGTCGTGTGTTCTATGTAAGTACAGACCAAAACGGTATCTTTAGAGTTGGTAGATTCTTTAGCGTTGACCAAGGTACTGGTACAGTTACATTTAGTGCGTCACTTGCACTTTCAGATGTTGATGGACTAGGTTTTAAACGTGGTGTTGTTATTACTGAATTCTCAACAGATACAGCAATGACAGATAATGCATCAGATACTGTTCCGACAGAACTTGCTGTACGTGGTTATGTTAACAGAAGACTAGGTTACGATGTAAACGGTACTCCTGTTTCAAACAAATTAGGTCCAGGTGTACTTGCTCCTAACGGTGCTGTTCCAATGACAGACGATTTAAACGCAGCAGGTAACACAATTACAAACCTAAAAGCACCTAATTCTGAATCAGATGCTGCAACTAAAAAATATGTTGATGACGGTCGTGGTTTAAGTGACGAAATTAAAGATCTAAGAAGTTTACAATATCAAAGCTTTGGTGCTAACCAATTATTAGTATCAACAGAGTATAAAAAAATCTATGTATTATTAAGCAGCATAGTAAGTGGACCCTTTGAACGAGGAGATACAATTACAGGTAGTGTTACAGGTGCTACAGGAACAATCGTAGATGTACAAAATGTAGAAGGATATGAAGGTGATTTAATTGAAATAACATTTACACCTCTTACCGGTACATTTAGTGACGGTAAACCGATTGGAAGTTCGCCTGATCCTGATGTACTATTAGTATCAGGAGGTGCTGAAGGTTTAGTAGTAGACGGACCTGTTGACGAATGGGTAAACGGTGTTGAAAGTCCGGCTAGTGATATAGAACTGTTAACAAATAAAGAAGTTACTATAGACGGATTTGGAGTTGTAACAGATAGATATACAACTCTAAATTTCCAATTAAAACCAAACTCTATTGTAAATGACGATGTAAATGGTGTAGCAAATATTTCTCAAAGTAAACTTAACTTGAATAGTGCAACTACAAGAGGAAGTGCTACAGGCATTACACAAAATGATTTAGGTGTTGTTGCATTTGATGAAAGAATATTTACAACTACTGATGGTTGGGTAAGCATAGACAACGGCCAGCTACCATTAGAAAAAATACAAAGAATAAATGACGGTACTGTGTTAGGAAACTGGAGTGGTGATAGTTCAGATAATGACATAGATCAAATTCCATTTAGCACAGTTATTTCAGAAGGCGGTGGCCTAGGAGATGCGGACTTTATAACTGAATTAACAACACTAGATGATCCAGGCGAGGCATTAATTAAAACTGGTGAAGGTACTTATGGTATTTCGAATGTAAGTGTTTCAGGTGAAGTTAACAGCATTGTTAAAACAGATGCAGATGGCAGTATACAAGTTAACTCACTTATACTAGGTGGTAATGCAAGTTACGAAGTACTATCGCTAGATGGTACAACTGTAATTTTCAAAACTCCTTCGCAAGGTGAAATACTAAGAGCTGCTGGCGGTTCTCCTGCTGTAGGTGCACCTGCTGATCCTGGATATGTAGCTCCTACATTTCCTGATTTAGAAATTTCAGGAAGTGTTAATATTGGTGCAACAGGTGTAGCAGAAAGTACACTACAAGGTTTGTCAAACTTTAATGGCGAAAGCAATTTAGGTGTAGATTGGATTTATTCTAGTTTTATCGAAGCACCAGGCGAAAAAGGCGCAGCATCAACAGGTATAGGTATTGGTGCTAATACTGGTAAATCACTTGTAGGTGAAATTGCAATAATTACTGCTGATAGTGCTACAAGTTCAAGTGTATCTCCGATGACATTTAGTTCGTCAGGTGCATTACCTGATACAGATAATACCTATGATATTGGTAGTTCATCACTAAAATATGCAAACGTATATGCAACAACATTCCATGGTACTGCTACTGAAGCATATTATGCTGACTTGGCAGAAAACTACTTAGGTGATGCTGATTACGAACCAGGAACAGTGCTAGTGTTTGGTGGTGATGCAGAAGTTACTGTATGTACTGCTAAAGGACAAACAAGTGTAGCAGGTGTTGTTACAACTAACCCAGCACACTTGATGAACAGTGCATTGGAAGGTGATCACGTTGTAGGACTAGCACTACAAGGTAGAGTACCATGTAAAGTTATTGGCACTGTAAAGAAAGGCGACATGCTGGTTACAAGTGCAGTACCAGGTTATGCAATAGTGAATAACTCCCCAGGCGTTGGAACTGTTATCGGTAAAGCAATAAGCGAAAAAACTGATCAGGATAGAGGAATTGTTGAAGTGGTTGTAGGGAAGCACTAATGGAAAATAAAAACATAGATAAATTGATTCAAAAAGGAGCAAAAGCTTCTGTAGACAATAAAAACCCGCAGCCAAGACGTGTTGTTGCAACTGCTGGAAAATTAAGAGTACAACTTGGAGCACCAAATGGCAAAACAAATAATTGATTTAGGAACAAGTCCAAATAAGGGCGACGGAGATCCGCTACGCACAGCATTCGACAAAGTCAACGATAACTTTGATGAATTATATCTTGCTTTAGGAAATCCTTCCGGAGCAACAACAGATGTTTTGCCAAACACTAACGGTACTATAAATTTAGGTAGTGCAGATAAAGCGTGGGCAGACTTACATGTTGCAGACTTTATCTACTTAAATGGTGCTAGAATCGAAGTTACAGCAGGAGGCGCATTACTTGTAAATGGTGGCGCACCTGCAGAAGTACAAGATACTGTAGGCAGTGTATTTGGCGACGATTCAACACTACTTGTAGATGGTGTTAATTCGCAAATTGTTGGAGATTATTACGGAACACTCAGAAACCAAAATTGGATGGCAGCATATGATGGATTTCTAACTATTGCAAATGGTGGCTCTACTGGTCCAGGACCTATTCAAATTGTAGCATCAGCAAATTTAGATCTTTCTGCAGGCGCGGGACAAGTAATTAATGCAAATAGAAATATTGTAGCAGCAGAAGGTGTAACTGGCGATGTAACTGGTAACGTTTCGGGTAATATTACAGGTGATGTCAAAGGTAGCGTGTTTGGCGACGATAGTACACTATTAGTTGACGCAGTAAATAGCGTTATACCTAAAGCAGTAGTAGAAGATAGTGCAAATTGGGACACAGCGTACAGCTGGGGAGACCATAGTGTTGCAGGTTACTTAACTACATTTACAGAAACAGATCCTATAGTAGGTGCTGTCAACGGTATTGTAAAAGCAGACGGCGCAGGCAATATTACAGCAGCAGTTGCAGGAACTGATTATATTGTTTCTGAAACAATTGACTTGGCAACACTTAAAACAGAAGTAGCAGCAAGTGTAGATTTTACAGACTTCCAAACTAGGATAGCGGCGCTTTAAGCAGATACGATAAATATATTAAATAACAGGATTTATAAGAATGGCAAATAGATTTCCACTAATACTAGACACAACAGATGGTAATAAAATTAAAGAATTGCCAGACGGAGATAATCTTGATTTAACTAACAGTAGCATAACAAGTGTTAACGATATTACATCAGCTGGTACAATAAGCACACAAGAACTTCTTGTTAGAGGTAATACTGTTGCTCCTGTTGAATTTTCTGATCTAGTAGACACTCCAGACAATTTTACAGGCTCTGCAAATTATTTTGTAAAAGTTAATGCGGCAGGCACCGGCATAGAATTTAGACCGTTGAGCGATATTGGTAATATCGATGTTGAAGGTATTAATATAAGTGGTGATATTATTCCTACTGATAACGGATCGCAAAATATAGGAAGTGACGATTTTAAATTTAATAAAATTAGAGTTCAGCAATTAGCCGGTAATCTTGTTGATACAACCGGAAGTGTTGTTTTTGATTATGATACAGGTAAAATAACTTATGCAGCACTACAAGGCGCTCCTCAATTTTTATCTGAATTTACAGACGATGTTGGATATTTAAGAACTGCTGATTTAGATGACACTCTAGGTACGTTATTCGGTTCAGAACCTTTTGTTTCAGATCTTAAAGGTAGTGTTGTTGCTGACGATTCTACCGTTATAATCGATGGAGTAGCAGGACTTGTTGTTGGTGATATACAAAACGATTTTACTCAATCTAATGAAATTGTTGTTGGTGACTTAACAGTTACAAATGTGGATGTTAACGGAACATTTGTTTTTAGTGGTGCTCAAGCAGTCGGATTAACCATTCAAGATAGTATAACAGGTGTAGGTGGACTTGTACTAACAACTAATGGATCATTATTACAAGAACTTATTAACATTTCTCCAGCACTAGCAGACGGTGAAGTTAATATTGATGCAAATAAAATTAGATTACTAGGTGATGTTTCAGAACCTATTACAGCTAGTGGCGGATTTGTAGGCGACCTTACTGGTTCTGTTGTATCGGATAACAGTACAGTTATTATAGACGGCGTTGCCGGAAAAATTGTAGCACCAAATGTAACAGGTACAGCAACATTTGAAGATAATGTAATTGTTGTAGGAAACCTAACAGTACAAGGTTCGACTACTAGTGTAGAAACAACTAATACAACCATCACTGATAATATTATTACACTTAATGATGGTGAAACTGGTGCAGGAGTATCATTAGGAACAGCAGGAATTGAGATCGATCGTGGTACCAATCCTAACGTATCTTTTGTTTGGAGTGAAGCTGATAGTTATTTTACTACAGAAACAAATAATTTAAATGGGAACATTGTTTCTGCAACAACTCGTTTTGAAGGTGCGCTTACAGGTAATGTAACTGGCGATGTAACAGGTGACCTAACTGGTGATTCTGCAGGTACACACACAGGACCTGTAGTAGGCATAGTGACAGGTTACTTGATTGGTGACATGACAGGTTCTGTATTTGCCGATGATAGTACAGTTATAGTAGATGCTGTTAATAACTCTATAAATGCTACAACCGCAGATCTTCCAATTATAATTGGTGGACAAATCAATCCATCAGATGGCGGCACAATATCTTTGGGCGGATCGTTTGGCAGTGTAAGCTATAATGATAGTTCTGGTAATATACAAATTGCAACAACAGGTACAACTAGTATAATTGGTGCTGCTTCGGGTGCTATTAACATCGGAACAAGCACAAGTGGAACAGTAACTATCGGTAATGGTACTAACACTATAGATATTAATACTGGTTCAACTTTAGATTTATCAGGAGTTACAGTTACAGGCGCAACATTTAATCTATCAGGTGATATCGACAACTCGGCTGAACTTGATATAGGTGGAACTAATGCTACTGCTGTTAATATTGGTAGGGCAGGAATTACAACAACAATAAACGGTACTGTAAGTTTTGCAAGTGCTCTTATTGCAAATAATATTACAGCAGACGACAGTATACAAATTACAACAGCAGTTGGGTCTAATAATGCAATTACAATTAGGCCTCAAGGTACTAATAATTCTATTAACTTAACTTCAGATACAATTAATATTAATGGAACTGTAGGTACTTCATTTACAGTAAATGGCGTCATAACTGGTGACATTAAAGGTAGTATTTTTGCAGACGATTCAACATTACTTGTAGATAGTGTAAATGGGATTATACCTAAAGCAAATATACAAGATAGCACTAATTGGGATACAGCACACGGATGGGGAGATCATGCAGGCGCTGGATATTTAACTAGTGTAGCATTTGGCGATCTTACGTCAACACCTTCAACGCTTGCAGGTTACGGTATTATCGATGCTGCAACATCAGCACAAGGTGCTCTTGCAGATAGTGCTTTACAAGAAGGCGACAAATTTGATGTGATAGGTTCTGTTTTTGCAGACGATTCAACTGTTCTTGTTGATGCACTAACTGGGACTATACCAGGTTATGTAAGTATTGAAGATCTAAAAACAGCATTACAAGATGGCGCTGGAGACTATGCTGCATTTAAAGCATGGGTACTAGCAAATCTATAACGGAGATATAAATGGCTATAGAATTAATTAACATAGGGCAAATAGCAAATGACGGAACAGGAGATGATCTCCGTGAAGCATTTATAAAAGTTAATGCAAACTTTGAAGATCTTGATCTTCGTGATAATGAAAAAACAACAGTTACTAATTTAGGATCTGGCGAGGGTATTTTTGATAATATTGTTAACTATGATATTAAATTAAAAAGTATTAGTGCAGGCGACGGAATTGGTATAGAAGCTACTCCTACTGGAGAAATACAAATATCAAATATAACAGAGTCATTTAACGAAATAATAGTAGAATCTAATAATCGTCAAGAGATGACATTATCTACAACCGATAGATTTAAATTATATGCAGGTGTTGGTTTATCAACTAGTATAGATCCTGTTGCAAAAATTATGAGGATCGATAATACAAAGACTACTAGAGTAATACAAGACACAGACCCTACTCTAGGTGGCGATTTGGATGCAGATGCTCATAATATTTTAAGTGCTAACAACATTCAAGCAAATACTTTTACAGGTAATCTTATAGGTAATGTCACAGGTTTAATAAATGGCTACGATCCTTCTACTATTGCACCTTATTTTGACAATTATTTTGATTTTGGAGAAATGGGAAGAACAGTAAACGGTATTATCGATTGGCTTATTGAAGATGCTGATGTAGATTTTGGAACATTCCCACTTCCTGATCCAAGGACAATTGATCTAGGCGCAATCGCAGATTAACGCTCGATAAATACTGTTACAAAAGGAAAAACAATATGGCAGAACCTGGCAGTATTTGGACAGTTGGTACTGGATACAAAATTACAACTTTAATAGAAAGATCTACAGTAAGCATTCGCTTACCTTTAGTTTCTTATTTACAAAATCCTAGTGCTGAATTAATTTCGGGTTCTTTACCTCGTGGGTGTAGACTAGAAGGATTATACATAGTAGGAACTGCATACGAAGTTATTAGAGACACGTCATATAAATTTACAATACGTGTATATCATGAAGATATATTTGAAGATAGAACTTTAGAAATTGTTGTAAGTGGACCAGATGAACCAATTTGGTTAACAAATGAAGGATTGTTACCAGTAGGATCAAATGAACAACTTTTTATACTCGATAACTCAATAATAGACTATCAATTAATAGCAACAGATCCTGATATTTCTGCAGGAGACGAGTTAGAATATTTTATTGCAGAAGGAGATGGCCAATTACCGCCCGGTATATCTTTAACTGAAGATGGTAGACTTACCGGAATAGTTGAGCCTTTATTAGCATTAGATCAGCGAACAGAACGAGGTGGATACGATGCAGCACCATACGGAAATTTGCCTATAGATTTTGCAGCATTGTCTAATAATGGTTACGGAAGTTATTTTTACGATAGTGAAGTCTTTGATTTTAATACAACTACTAACCAGCCAAAAAAACTTAATAGATACTATCCTTTCAGAGTAACTGTAACAGACGGTGACACTTTTACCACAAGAGAGTTTAAAATATATCTTGTCGGTGATGATTATTTAAAATCTGATAACACTCTAATGCATGCAGGTACTGGCGTATTTACATCGGATGCAACAAATGTAAGAACACCAGTATGGCTTACACCTAATAATTTAGGTTATAAAAGAGCAGATAATTTTGTAATTTTACCAATCGAAACTATTGAAAACGATCAACTGGAAGGCATTGTACGTTATACACTAGAAGATATAAACAATGACGGTACACCTAGTGTTTTACCTACAGGATTAAATTTAGATTATTCTACAGGAACAATTACAGGCTATTTGCCATACCAACCTGCTGTAGTAAAAGATCATAAATTTACACTACGTGCAACAAGACTAACTTTTGATTTAGAAACTGTAGAAATATTTGGAACATATTATGAAGATGTTTTATTAGGAAATTCTAGTTTTAAAATTTATAAAACTGATTTAACAGGGTTAGATGACGGCGTTAACGACTTGTTAGCACTGAGAGGCAGACAAATTTTAATAAAAAATAGATTGTATAATGTTATAAACGTAGATGATTCTAATACAGACTATGATGTAATATTTTTAGATGAAACATTGGCTCCTGAAATAAGTTTAGTTGTTTCTCAAACAGCAAAAACAGGCCAGTCTTATTTTTTTGCTAATAGATTAGGATTAAAAGAAAAAGAAAAATATAAAAATAGAACATTAAAATTCTCAGAAACAGAAAAATACACAATTGGAAGTATTGTTCCTTACATCGAATATGATGTTGTTCAAATCAGTCCGCAGAATAATCCAATATTTCCTTATTATGCACCTAGTAATATTGAAATAGGCGAAAGTTATTTTGTAGACGACTATGTTATATACGACGAAAACTTAGGTGGTAATGGATTTATATATAAATGTGTTGAAGCACATACTACTGAAGCACAGATAGACGGCGACGGAGATTTTATTTTAGATGCTAATGGTAATCAGCAAATAATATTTGAAGGTGCAAAATGGACACAAGTTGCAGAGACATTAGAAGAATTAAGTTTATCTAATAGGCTCACAGTAACTAGGCAGGCAATACAAAGAGAATATGGCGGGCCGGTTTATATTACAGCTAAAGATGACAGAGTTTGGAATGTTAAACTACCTAGTACAAGTTTAACAAGAATTAAGCAAAATATAAGTCAATTTTTTAAAGGTGCCGACAGTTCAGACTTTAGAATAGATTTAATAAGAGATAATGAAGATCGAATCGAATTAGATATTAATTTACAAAGCAATCTAAATCAAGGAAGAAATATAGGTATTGCATTATTCCAAAAGGACTTTTTCAGTAAAAATATTGTTATATCAAATAGGGACGAAGTAGATATACCAAGCTCAATAAAAACCTTTGAACTTAAAACAATTGGTGAAATAGATAGTACTATTGCTTGGATTACCGATAGTGATTTAGGTACTATTGCAGCAAACTTACAAAGCACATTAAGTGTTAAGGCTGAAAGTACAGTACCTGATACAAAAATGATATATTCAATTGTAAGCGGTAAACTGCCAAATGGGATGTCTCTTACATATGACGGGGAAATTATAGGTGTTCCTAGACAATATCAAAATTCAGATGGCTCAGGTTTAACATATTTCGACGGTGATGCAACTTGGGATGGTGTATTTCCGGGAGATACGTCATTTGATAGACAATTTAAGTTTACGGTACAAGCAAGAGACAGATTTAATTACGCTACTCTAACAAGAGAATTTGTTTTAGTTGTAGAGGATAATGATAATACAAAGTATACTAAAATATATATGAAACCTATGCTAAAAGAAACAGAAAGAAGCTATTTGCAATCTTTTACTAGCAATTCAGATATATTTGAGCCAGAGAAAATCTATAGACCTCAAGACCCTGAATTTGGAATACAAACTGATTTAGAACTTTTAGTGTACTCTGGAATAGAAGCAAAGGATATAAACAATTTTGTTTCAGCTGCTGCAAAAAATCACAAAAGAAAGAAATATATTCTAGGAAGTTTACAATCTGCTTTTGCAAAATTGCCAGGCACAAATGATGTTATCTATGAAGTAGTTTATATTCCTGTAATAGATCCTGCTAATGCTTCAAAAGGAACAACAGCAAAATCTTTTAAAATAAACACTACTAAAAAAATTACAGTAGACAGTATGCTTTATAATACAAAAGATGATGTTACTAAAACAGGAGCAGGATATGATGCACTACCTATTTACGGAAGAAATACAGTAAAATTTATACAAATAGATAATAGCGAAATTGTAATAGAAACTAAAGATCAAACATTATCAGTTGATGCAGATGAAAGCGATTTTGAAATAGTAATCCGTAGTACCGATAATGTAACGATTGAATTACAAATAACAGATTCAGAGCCTTATAAAATACAACCTCAACCTATAAACACAATAAAAGTAGATTCTAATGCAATTAATATAAGTCAAAGTAAAGATAATTTGAAATATATTAGTAGCTTAGATAATATGAGAGATAACATATCAACTATTGGAAAAACTAAAAGAAGCTACTTGCCTTTGTGGATGAGAACTCCGCAAGTAGGTTTACAAGAATTAGATTACATTCCTGCAATACCGTTATGCTATTGTAAACCAGGATATGCAGCAGACATAATTAGAAATCTTAACGGATACAATTTTGATCCTAAAAAACTTAACTACGACATAGATAGATATATTGTAAAGTCTGCAAATGATAAAGAAAATGAAACTTTTATATTATTTGCAAATTATCAATTTAATGAATAAGGATTTAAAACATGTTTTTACGATCTACCGAAAATTATAGCGTATTATGTGCTCCGAGAAGTGGACACTTTAGTATGTACAATTACTTTGGATTGAACTATTTAACAGAACCAGATTCATCAGGAAAACGTAAATTAAGTTCTTCAGGTAACGTAGGAGAATGGCTAAATTCTGAATCTAAAAATAAAATACTTGTTATTAGGAATCCTTATTCAAGATTACAGTCTGCAATTAAACATACAGAAAATATGAACAAAGGCGATGATTGGACTAAAAGTCATTCAGGATTGTTTCTTGAACAGATTAGTTTTACAAAAGTTGACTTTGAAATTATTAAATTTGAAAAATACAACGACTACGTTACAGAATACGGTCCACACGTAATTACTACACATTCTAATTGCAGAAATTGGCAACCAATGTTTGAACGCTATTATTCAAAAAAACAAATGGATGCAGAATTTGCTGCTTATAGAAAAATTCTTTCTGAAAGAAAAGAGATTTCAGTAGATAAATGGAAAAAACTTACTTCAGAATAAATTATAATAGAAGCACTATACGATAAATAATACAAAGAGGAAACATCATGAGCAATATAGTAGCAACAACAATTGACGCAGCATATCCGGTAGCCGGGGTAGATAACGATACTCAAGGGTTTCGTGATAATTTCCAAATCATTAAAGATGGATTAACAACTGCCGCTACAGAAATTACTACACTAGAAGATAGCACTGCAAAACTAAATGCCGAGAATAACTTTAACGGTACACTTCTTACAAATGGCACACTTAATGCAAGCACCGAATCCTTTTCCTCTGTCGGTAATGTTTCATCAGAACAAGAAATTAGTTTTACTAACGGAATGTATCAAAGTATTAGATTTGCTGAAGAAGCAGCCGGAACAACTATAAGTTTAACATTATCAAATTTCCCAGCAGATGGTGACAGGGTAGCCAAATTTAGATTACAGTTTTTTGGTACAGAAGGTGAGCCTGTAACTGTAAATTTTTCAGCCCTAGGCGGAGCAACAATTTATAAATCTCCAAATTGGCCAGCAAACTTTTTAGTAGACAGTCCAACTAATCCAATAATCGTAGACTTTTGGTCGTATGATGGCGGCAATTCTTATGTGTTTGGAGAATACTTAGGAAGGTTTGAACCTTAATGCACCCGTTGATTAACGATGCTAACCAATTATCCGAGTCTGAGTTGGAAGAAAAAATCTTTAAACTTAACAGAGTTTATCATATTACTTCTAACGAACAGACTAGACATCAAATTATTCTTGCTCTTGACACATATAAAATTGCTTTAGAAGAAAAACGACAAGAACAAAAAAAATTACAGCAAGAACAAAATCAAGGCAATTCTGATCTTGACAATCTTATAAATGTATCGTAAAATACATATATGCTTATGAAAACTGACGAACTAGGTATACCAAGATTCTCTAATCGTGATCTTATCGATATGATTTATTCTGGCCAAACAGATAAAATTCATGTGGTTTTGTGTGAACCTACTGATGAAATAGAAAAATTCAATAGTGCAATGGAAGAACAAGGTATGGGTCCATTGCAGAAATATATTCCACTAGATGTAGATCAAAAGACTTTTGACGGTGTATGTCAAGGTGAATGGTTTATGCCTGAAGAATATAAGAACATGGACATATATTCATGGGTAGAACAAAGATGTCAAACACACAAAGAAGTTGATAGAATTGATGAAGAATTTATTGCGTATGAAGAAAAAGGTTTATTAGACTTATTACGCTATATGGTATATCTTGTAGACTTTATGCGTGAGAATGACATTGTATGGGGTGTAGGCAGAGGATCAAGTGTAGCAAGTTATGTATTATACATAATAGGTGTACATAAAATAAATTCAATCCAGTTTGACCTGGATTGGCGAGAGTTTTTACGATAAATATATACGTATATAATAGGAGAAGGCAAAATGGCCAAAGGTAGAAAAACATATAGAAGCATGCGAGGTAAAGCCGTTGACATGGATCTATTAATGAAAAAGAATGAACTAACTCCGGCTGTTGGTAATGCAAAAGTAAACGCCCGAGGTGATCGTTTGGGACCAGGCGGACAAATTGTAAAAAAGCGTGAAGATCTAATTAAAGAATATTACGATCAGGTTGGATCAGTAAAACAATCTAGTGGCAAGCCAGCACCTACGCCAACAGAAGAAGTTCAAGAATCAGTAGTTGAAGAGAAACCAGCTAAAAAAACTACAAAAAAAGTAGAACCAAAAGTTGAGTTAACTACTGAAGAACAAGAAATGTTCGATGAAGCTGAAGCACAAGATGAATGGATAGAAGACGCAGACGGAAATTTTGTAAGAAAAGGTGAATAATGTCTCAAAACATTAATAGTATTAAAGGAACTCCAAAAGCAATTGGTGATAGAGTTTTAGTAACTGATATGTATTTTGGTGAGCAAACTACTAAGGGTGGAATAATTTTAGGCAACGATGACGGTAAAACTAGAGGAATTTATCCACGTTGGGCAAAAATATATTCTAAAGGACCTAGAAATAGAGATCCTTATGAAGTTGGAGAATGGATTCTTATAGAACACGGTCGCTGGACACGTAGTATTAAATTAGAAACAGAAGAAGGTGAAATAGAAATACGTATGGTAGAAACTGAAAGTATTTTAGCATACTCGGATGAAAAACCCGAAAGTGTTCAAATTGGCGCAGAATATAGTGACGGTGAACATGCAACTATAGATCCTTCAGCTTTTGTGAGTCAGTAATGAATCCATTTAAAGATATTGACACGTTTCAAACAGCGTGTGATCAAGAGCCATCAGAAGCAAACTATAAAATGTATCTTGATTTGATCCGTGAAGAAACAGATGAACTAGAAGAAGCTATCCTAGATAACGACAAAGTAGAACAGTTAGACGCACTAGTAGATATTCTTGTTGTTACCATGGGTGCTATTCGTGCCGCAGGTTGGGACGGGGAAGGTGCATGGAAAGAAGTAATGGACACAAACTTTGCAAAGATCGATCCAGACACAGGCAAGGTACGCAAACGTGAAGATGGCAAAGTTCTAAAGCCAGAAGGCTGGCAACCCCCTAAGTTAGATAAATTTATATAAAAACTACTTGACTCCTTAGCATTTATACGTTATAATATGTATAAAGCTAAGGAGTTTTCATGAAAATTACACCACAAACAGCAGGCGTAGGTACAACAGGACTTACAGGCATTGCATTAATGGCACTACATATCACAGGATTCTTAACAGGATGGGCATGGCCTATTCTTTATGTATTCCTTATCATCTCAGGCATTGGACAAGAAAATAGGAAGGGCTAACTATGGCTACTCACGGAATGATCGATTTAGAAACGCTGCATACTACACCTAAAGCAAGCGTTTTAACAGTAGGTGGTGTAAAATTTAATCCTTACGACAACTCTGAACCTCATAGTGAGTTTTATTTTAAATTAGAATTTGACAGTCAAGATAGAGATGTTAGCGAAGACACACTTGCTTGGTGGAGTAACCAAGATCCAAAAGCGCAAGAAGAAGCATTTGGAGAAGACGACAGAACACCCGTAATAGACTTTTTATATACATTGCCTAAATGGATAAATGGTGTTGATGTACTTTGGGGTCACGGTTATGGATTTGATATTACTATTCTTGAAGACATGCTTAGACAAAACAAGAAAAATATTCCTTGGAACTTTTGGCAAGTACGAGATAGCCGCACACTTTTTAGCATGTGCAAAAGTGACCCTAGAAAAGGTATACAAAAAGATTTACACAACGCATTAGCTGATGCATACTTCCAAGCAAAAGGTGTGCAAATGGCCTATAAAGAATTAGGGTTATCTTAATGCAAAAACTTGATCACCAATTTAATGTTCAACTAGAACATAACAATCCTGTCTTTGAAGCAGTTGTAGGTAGTTACTTAACTGAAACAAACAAAGAAAATAGTGATCGAGACAGTATACTTTTTTATTCACACAAAGTACAGATTAATCCTTTCTTCGCTTTTCCTAATAATGACGAAGTATTATCAATAACTTATGATAAAGGATTAATGCAAGAGCAAGCATCAGCAATACTTGCTAATTATGCTGCAATGCTACTTCGTCCTAAGTATTTAAAACAAAATGAATTTTCACATGCTATTAAACATCTAGCAGCAATTAAGTTTGACAAAATTAGTATCACAAATCAAGAATTATTTTCTAAGTATTATGATTTTATTTGTGTTCCTGGCAATGGATTAAACTTTTGGCAGCAGGCACGGTTGTCTTATGAAAATTTTTGGAATTGTATTCCTAGTGTAGAATGCAATTGGAGTCAAAAATTTGAAGGTAGTAGCCAAGAACATGTCGACAAGAAAAATAATTGGAGTATGTATAATGATTACTATCCAACTGTTGACAGTAAGGTAGGCTATGATATAAATTATGTTGTTTGGTTGCTAACAGATATGATTCTTATTAAACACATATTGTTTAATGATCATATCATTGATAAAGAAGAAGTTAATACTATAATGCGAATTAAAAACAAAGATGTAAGTTGGGATGAAATTAAAACTATAAAAATTCAACTATGGAAAAATGCTCGTAAGGGATTAGAAAGTCCTATGTCTTCTTACCTGCTAGGTAGAGGAATGAGCTTACAAGAAGCACAACAAAAAAACCTTTTTGGACTACAAGGATTTTTGAACACTGTAAATAGTTTTGAGGAAAGCAAATGAAAGAATTATGGGTAGAAAAGTATCGTCCTAAAACAGTAGATGGATATGTATTTAGAGATGAAGCACAAAAAAATCAAGTCAAAACATGGATCAAAGATAAAACTATTCCGCACTTGCTTTTTAGTGGCAATGCTGGGATTGGTAAAACTACTCTTGCTAAGTTATTATTTAACGAGCTTGAAGTAAATGATCTAGACATTCTAGAGATTAATGCATCGCGGACAAACTCAGTAGATGATGTGCGTGATAAAATTGTAAACTTTGTACAAATGATCCCATTTGGGGACTTTAAGGTTGTATTACTAGATGAAGCAGATTACTTATCACCAAACGCTCAAGCAGCTCTCCGTGGGGTTATGGAGGAGTATCATACTACTGCTCGTTTCATTCTTACTTGTAACTATCCAAATCGTGTTATACCCGCTTTGCACAGTAGGTGTCAAGGTTTCCACATTGCTAAGATTGACCAAACTGAATTCACGGCTAGAGTTGCTGAAATTCTTATCAGCGAAGGTGTTACTCCTGATTTGGATACGCTTGATACATACGTAAAAGCAACATATCCAGACTTGCGTAAGTGTATCAACACTGTACAAATGAATTCAGTTGACGGTGTGTTGAACAAACCCAATGAAGGTGACACAGGCGAAAGCGACTGGAAACTTGATATGGTTGAGTTGTTTAAAGCAGGCAAAATTCAAGAAGCACGTAAGCTACTATGTGGTGCTATTCGTCCAGAAGAAATGGAAGAAGTGTATCGTTGGTTGTACGACAACATTACACTGTTTGGTGAAGAAGAAAAACAAGACCAAGCAGTACTAACAATCAAACAAGGGATGGTTGATCACACACTAGTGGTTGACCCTGAGATTAACTTAGCGGCAACGCTTATTAGATTAGCGAGGTTATAGTGACATATCTAGTAACAGAAAATTGTATAAAATGTAAACATACAGACTGTGTTGAAGTCTGTCCTGTAGACTGTTTTTACGAAGGTGAAAATTTTTTAGTAATTAATCCAAACGAATGCATAGATTGCGGAGTATGTGTTCCAGAATGTCCGATTGATGCAATTGTAGCTGACCACGAGTTAGAAGAACCTGAGCGAATAAAATGGATCGAAATAAATGAAAAATATTCAGACATTTGGCCTGTAATTACAGAATCAAAAGGTTCACTACCAGATGCAGTTGATTGGGAAGATGTAGAAGGAAAACTAGAAATGTTGTCACCGGAACCCGGAGAAGGAGACTTATAATTGATTAGAGCAATCTTAGCTTGTGATGACACAGGCGGCGTAAGCAAAGATGGTACACTACCGTGGCCTAACAATTCAACAGACTTAAAATGGTTTAAGGAAAATACAGCAGGACATATTGTTGTAATGGGGTCTACTACTTGGGACGATCCCCATATGCCTCGTCCCTTACCAAATAGACAAAATGTACTTGTAACTACTCGTTCCAATGAATATACAGGCGCCCATGATTATATTAACGGTGATCTTAAACATCAAATAGGATTATACGCAGATAACAATCCAGGTTTAATTACTTGGATTATTGGTGGCCCGAACATTATCGAACAAACACTAGGCATTATTGATGAATTTTATCTAAGCCGTATTCCAGGTGAATACGATTGTGATACTTTCTTACCTTTAGGAAAAATTGCTACATTGTTTGAACTAGACTGGGAAGAAAAACACCCAGAAGTAACATTTCAAATTTGGAAAAAACGTAAATGAAACAATATCTTGACGCATTAGAACACATATTAGAAAACGGCAAGGATCGTAATGATAGAACAGGTGTAGGAACACGTGGTGTTTTTGGCTATCAAATGCGTTTTGATTTGCGCAAAGGATTTCCTGCTGTTACAACTAAAAAACTTGCTTGGCGTAGTGTAGTAAGTGAACTACTTTGGATGCTAGAAGGATCTAGTGATGAACGCAGACTAGCAGAAATACATTATGGTAAGCCTAGAGAAGAACTTGTAGGTAAAACTACTATTTGGACTGCTAACGCAGATGCACAAGGTAAAGATTTAGGATACATTAACGACGATACTACTAAAGACCTAGGTCCTGTATATGGTCATCAATGGCGCAAGTGGGATGCACAACTTGGTTTTGTTGATCAGATTGCAGAAGTACTAGAAAATATGTATTACAACCCAGAAAGTCGTAGACATATTGTAAGTGCTTGGAATGCAGATCGTGTAAATGTAATGGCTTTACCGCCTTGTCATACATTATTCCAATTTCATATACAAGACGGAGAACTAAGTTGTCAATTGTATCAACGTAGTGCAGATATGTTTTTAGGTGTTCCTTTTAATATTGCTAGTTACAGTCTACTTACTCACATGTTTGCACAACTATTAAATCTTAAGGTTGGTGATTTCGTATGGACAGGTGGTGATTGTCATATTTATCAAAATCATATGGAACAAGTTAAAGAGCAAATTACTAGACAACCTAGAGAATTACCAGAATTATTAATGCCCCAGTTTGCTAATTTAGAAGAATTAGTAAACACAAAACCTACTGATTATGAATTAATTAGATATGATCCTATGGATAGTATCAAAGCACCGATGGCGGTATAATATGTTTAATAATGACGAAGATTATGAACTACAAAAAGAAGCAAAAGAAGTTGCTCGTAAAACAATGCAAATGGATGATTGGGAACGTTATGTAGAAGGTGCAGCATTTAAAATTTTGAAACTTGAAAGAGAGGTACAGCGTCTCAAGTATAATTTTTATCTTGCAGCATTCTTACTTTTTGGTTTGCCTATTATATTAGCAGTACTAGGCATTAGATGAAACATATAAGTGCATACTTTGATCAAGTAGAAACTGCACATGAAAAGTTTGCGTGGTGGCCTGTACGCAGCAGTTTTAGTAAAAAGCTAATATGGTTTAAAAAATATGTGCTGCTTGAAATTACATATGACGATATGGGACGTCCTCCAATTAAAGGACGTAGCTGGAACTTAATATATACTCAACACGAGTATCTTCTATATTTGTTAAAGAAAGGAAAAAATGGGGAGAATTACTGATCCTTATTCAGGAAAACAAAAGTTTTTTAAAGGGAAAGGTCGTAAAGGAAATAAAAAATTAGACGAGTATCAAAAAACTTTATTACAACAAGAACACAATAACAAATTAGAAGAAGCTGGTAAGCTCAACCAAACAAGGCAAAAACCGTTAAAAGGTAAAGCACTAAAAGAATACCAAGTAAAAATGAAAGCACTAAAGATGCAACGCTATTACGGAATACAACCAAAGAATAAACAGTAATGGAAGATCGTTATACACTTAATTATGATCCTAACAATCTCTTATTAGTCTTAGGTGACAGCTGGTCATGGGGAGATAGTTTAAAAAATCGAATTCAAGACACCTATGCATCTATACTAGCAAAAAAACTAGATTTTAGTCTTATTAATAATAGTGTATGTGGTTGTAGTAATTTCGATATGCTAGATCGATTGAGTCAAGAATTAAAAAATATTGATGCAAAAAAATATAATAAAATTATTATTATTCTTGGATTAACTGAAACAGGCAGAGAGTGGCACAGATATCAAATTCTAACAAACGACATTGATAATAAGTTTAAAATGATTGAACAAAGCACAGTTGATCGTATAGATTTTTTATCAAAATTACTTCCAAATAATGTTCAACTTATTGTTAGTAGAAATTTTACAAATTTTTATCCAGAAACAACTTTACATAATAATAAATTTTTTACTCGTAAAATTTGGTGTGAAATAATATCACAAAAATGTAAAGTTGAATGGCCTATAACGTATGGTCCTATTAGTGGCTGTGTTTTTGAACCTATGCTTTCTCGTTATAAAAATGATGCTAGTTTTAAATCTTGGTTTTCTGAAAAAATAGACCTTGCACAAAAAACTTGGGATTGGTTAGACAACAGTCCTTATAATTATAAAAAGTTCACTAAACATCCAACCGAAGAAGGTCATGTTTTATGGGCAGAGTATTTGTTGCTTTTGATAAAGGAATTTAAGTTAAATGAAAAGTAAGTTTATAAATGCATATATGGACGTTGCTGAACGTTTTGCACAACTAAGTTCAGCAAAGCGTTTACAAGTAGGTGCGATTGTTGTAAAGGATGATCGCATTATCAGTATTGGCTACAATGGTATGCCTAGTGGATGGGATAATTGCTGTGAAGAATGGGATGGTGAGGATGAATGGGGGAACACCATTACTAAAAGTAAAAAGGAAGTGCTTCATGCAGAATCAAATACGATTGCTAAACTTGCCCGATCTTCTGAAAGTGGTGAAGGGGCAACTATTTTTATTACACACGCACCTTGCATAGATTGTGCTAAACTAATCTATCAAAGCGGAATAGCCACTGTGTACTACAAAAATGAATATCGTAGTACACAGGGCATAGATTTTCTTAAAAAGTCAGGTGTTGTTATTCATCACCATAAACTTTAAGAACTTCTTTTACGGCTTGATGTCTTTCTATATCTCCTTGGCCAAAGTTGACTATGTCAATGTACGATGAGTCTGAGTTTGTTAAACGATTAGTGAAATCGATAAGTCCGTTATCTTTTAACCTATCTGCTTGAGCTAAATCTCCTGTTACACACATCTGACTACCTTCACCTAAACGTGTTAGTAGCATTTTCATTTGATTTTGCGTAGCATTTTGCATTTCATCAGCTAAAATAAATGCATTTTTAAAGGTACGTCCACGCATATAAGCTAATGGAGCGATTTCAATTATACCTTCTTCTATCATACCTTCAATTTGTCTTGCGTCAAAATATTCACGCAGCACATCAAATATCGGTCTTGTCCATGGAGCCATTTTTTGTTCTAGCGTTCCTGGTAAAAACCCAAGATCTTCGTCAACTGACACAGCTGGTCTAGTTACAATAATCTTGTCAACTTTACCTTCCTTAAACAATTTAACTGCGACCTGAACTGCAAGTAATGTTTTGCCTGTGCCTGCAGGACCAATTCCAAATACTATGTCTTTAGAATCGTCTAACAGTTTAACCACATATGATTCTTGTGATTTATTTCTAGGAAGTATTGTAACTGATTGTTTTTTTTGATGATTATTAAAATTTACTACGTTTGAATAGTTTTGACTTGCACGTGATTGTGCTTTTTTCTTTGCACCCATTAAAGATCCTCCTTTTGGATGTGGAGTAGGGTAGTTTGTGTTCCGTAGAACTCAGTTGCCCTACAAAAGTATTTATACGACTACACACTTTAAAAACACATACTTTATCTTTCTTTTAAAAAAATATAAGTATCCCTTTCAGATAAATAATACTAATAGACAATAGGTTAACCAATGTACGACTCACTAGACATAATTAAAAATATCGAATCTATATATGATTCTAATACAGCGTTTAACGTTCTTAAAGACTTTGAAAGAGTGTTAGATCATTTAGATTTATATGTATACGCTAATTGGCCAGAAGGTGAATTGGCAGAAGGACCTAAGATTGATAGACATTGGGTCACTTGTTCATTTATGTGGCCAGAAGATAAAATGCCAGATCCGATGGGCGGAAAACGTCTATTAGATTATGATTGCAAAGTAAAATACAAAAAAACTAGTATTATACTTCCTAGAAAAATTGAATCACCGGATGATATTCGTCCTGGTACTAAAAAAGGTAAACTAGATAGACATCCTATTTGGGTTGTTGAAATTCAGATGCCTAAAAAACTTATTATGGATATTTACACAGGGTACATGCAAGATATTAATCTAAGTGCAGAAACACCTATGCCTCAAGCGCCTGAAATGCAGCCAGCAGAAGAAGCTTCTCAAGAAACAGCACCCGAAGGAGAAAGTGTATGACTTTGAAAGCAGGAGATCTAAGAGACTTGTTAAACAAAGTAGTAGAAATTGATTCTCATAAAAGTAAAATGGGGAATGATTCAGATATTGTTGTAGTTACACTAAGCACACTTACTAAAGAATCAGCAGACGATTTAAGTAGTTTTATAGAAAGAGGATATTCTTTTGTACTTGACGCTGATGCCACACCGGGTGAAACAAGTGACGGAACATATAAAGTTTTTATAGAAATTGAACGAGACGGAGAAGCAGCAGCAAACATTATAGAAATGGTAGATGGCATTTCAAAATTATCTAATATGGATGATCTTAGATTTAGATATTATAAAAACTTTAAAAGTAAAGAGTTAAATGCAACTAACTTAGAAGAAGTACTTCCTACAACAGCAGACGACTATGATGTAGCAATACAAGAAGGAAGAATGCAAAACTATAAAAATTTCTTTAATAAAAGTTTTGTGGAAGATGTGTATATGGAAGATGATATGATAGTAATTAACAAAGCATATGCTGATCCAGTTGCATTTAATTTTATAGATTTTGGACCAACACAAGAGACACTAGATTCTATAAACGAATCATTTAATGCTGACGACTTTGCAGAAATTATATTTCTTTCAAAATATGTCGGCGACTACAATATAACTAAATATGGACACAAGCTAACCTTTGAAAACCAAGGAAATACGCTTGTTGTAGAAAGAGTTGTAGTATAAAGGACAAACAATGGCAGTAGAAGATTTTAAATTTGAATTCACCGAAGAAATGGTGATTGAAATGCTTCGCGGAAACGAAGAAGCAGAAGATTGGTATGACGCAATGTGCGAAATACTTCCACTATGGGAAATGGACACGCCGGAGCGTGTAGCAATGTTTATTGCACAATGTGGACACGAATCAAATAACTTTAAAGTACTAAGTGAAAATTTGAACTACAGTGCTAAAGCACTTGATAGTTTATTTGGCAAGTATTTTAAGAGAGCAGGTAGAGATGCACAAGAATATCACAGACAGCCTCGCAAGATTGCAAACGTTATTTACGCAAACAGAATGGACAACGGTGACACAGAAAGCGGTGATGGTTGGACTTTCCGCGGAGGCGGCATACTTCAGCTTACTGGACGTTACAACTATACCAAGTTCGCAGAAGAAATGGAAATGTCACCGGAAGAAGCAGTAGAATATGTGCGCACTAAAAAAGGCGCACTTGACTCAGCTTGCTGGTTTTGGGATACAAACGGTCTAAACAAGTATGCAGATGCGTGTGATGTTAAAGGTGCAACAAAGCGTATCAACGGTGGATACATTGGACTAGAAGATCGTGAGAAGCACTACAAACACGCTATGGAAGTACTAGGCGGAGACTGGGAGCCTGGCAAAATTGAATATGAAACAATTCGCCTAGGTTCTAAAGGACCAACTGTTAAAGCAGTACAAGAAGAATTAGAAATTGGTGCAGACGGCATCTTTGGTAGAGGTACAGAAGCACACGTTAAGACTTGGCAAGAGGAAAATGGGCTAACACCAGATGGTATTATGGGTCCTCAAAGTCTTAAATTAATGTTTGGGGAATAAAAATGAAACTGTCAGGGATACTTTTAATTGTTATTATGACGATGGGCGGCATAGGATACTGGTACTATACTGATACACAGCGGACTATTGCTGTTCTAACTGAAAACAATGCAAAACTTGAACTGGCAGTTGCAACCAACGAAGAAACAATCAAAACAATGGCGGCGGATTTTGCTGCCGCCAATAATGAATTAAAAAGAGTTAACGAAGAGTTTAATGCTATTCGTCAACAAAACAACAGACTAGCAAGCAAACTTGCTGATTTTGATCTGGCATTACTAGCAGCAAACAAGCCAGCTTCAATCGAACGTGCTGTAAATAGAGGTACTGCAAACGCAGCTAGATGTTTTGAATTACTAGCAGGTGCTGCACTAACAGAGGAAGAGAAAAATGCAAAGAATGGCGAGTCTTTTAACAAAGAGTGCCCTTGGCTTTATGATAATTATAAGTCTAGCGGCATGCTCAACGACACCACGAGCAATAACAGTAACCAGCAAACCAATTGATAAACCTGAGTTAGTGTTACCTGGTGTTGACCCTGTCAACATGCGCCGTGTTGAATGGGTTGTTATCAACCAAGAAAACATGGAAGAAAAGATTGCTGAACTTACAGCAGGTGGCGCTCCTCTAGCTATGTTTGTACTAACAGCACAGGGTTACGAAAACCTAGGTTTAAACTTCTCTGACATCCGTGCAATGGTACAGCAACAACAACAAATTATTCTTGCATACGAAAACTACTACAAAGAAGCAAACAAAGCTCTTGACGATGCAGAAGCTCAACGTCAAGCAGAAGAAGCAGAAGATGCTGCACGAGAAGCAAAACTCAATAAAGGTATAGACCTAAATCCATTTGATTAAACGATAAATACATTAGCGGAGGGTAGCTAATGGAAATGATAAGCCGCATGTTTGGTGACACGCTGTGGATATACACAGCAATAGCTGGATCGCTGTTGGGCGCAGCATTTTTAGCGTGGTTTAGAAATACACACGCAGCATTATACTTAATGTCTAAATTTGATGCACTACTAGATAGTCTAGTAGATCGTTTTGGTTGGGACTTCCTTCAAGACGATCCAAATGCTTGGCGTAAAAGATATCCAAAAGTTACTAAAAAAATAGATGAGTTAGAAGAACGCATTCGTCAATTAGAAACTGACAGTCATCCTCCAAAAGAATTATACGAATTTGAAGTTTGGCCTGAGCTAGATGCTAGGCTAAAAGCATTGGAGAAGAAGCGTGGAAAATGAAATAATGGGTGCAGGGGGCGTAGGGCTCGAAATAGCAGAACTAGCAATGCCATTTATCGGAGCATTAGTTGCATTAGTTGTAACACTAATGTTCAAAGACTATGCAACAAAAATTGCAAAGGGTATGGCATTTAAAATGAACCCTGCTTTTAAAGAAGGTGACAAAGTTATACTAGACGGTGAAAGAGCTCTTATTGTAAAAATAGGAAATACTGAAACAGTATTTGGTATACACAAAGCTAGTGGAGAATTTAAAGGCGATTATATTTGGCGATATGTACCAAATGAAAGAATACCTGCACTAAAGATTGAAAAGATAATTTTTGATGCGACTCCAGAAGTAAATGAGAGACGTATTAATGAAAATGGGCATAAGATCGACGAACTTATTAAGGAGGGAAAATAATGCCACGTAGAAAACCAGAAGAACTAGAAAGCGCAGTACCAGCAGCTGATCCAGCACCAGCACCAGCACCAGCGCCTGAAGTATCATACGAAAGAATGACAATTGATAGAGGTGCAGTTCCTGAAAGTGCTGATATGAATGGTGACGGACATATTACTAAGCAAGAAATGGAAATGCATTTAGAATTCAAACGTAAAGAGCTAGAAGACCAAGATGCTATGCGTGATGCACAGCGTTCAATGGCTTGGTTTGCTCTATTTGGTATGTTACTGTATCCATTTGCAGTTGTAGCAGCTAGTTATTTCAACCTAGATAATTCAGCAACTGTCCTTGGATCAATGGCAGCAACATACTTTGTTTCAGTTGCAGCAATTGTGATGGCATTTTTTGGTGCTAACGCTTACTCTGCTAAAGGCAAATAATCACTACTGTTAATATGTAATAGTCCATGCGATAAGTAGTAGTATGGACTATTACTCTATTCTAGGTGTTTCTAAAAATGCTTCTGAAAAAGAAATAAGATCTGCGTACAAAAAGAAAAGTATGCAACACCATCCTGACCGCGGTGGCAACGAAGAAGAATTTAAACGAGTAAACGAAGCATATAGCACACTAAAAGATCCTCAAAAAAGAGGAATATACGATCATTCACAAACTGCTGGCGCCGGCGGGTTTCATTTTAATAGTAATAATTTTTCTAATGGGCAAAATCCTTTTTCTGGAACACCTTTTGATCATATATTTGGACAAGGATTTGCTCAACAACATAGCAGAACACCGAGAAATAGAGATATACATGTTAGAGCCGAAATGGATTTAGCAGATGTATTAACTGGTAAAAATGTTGTAATACAGTATAGAACACAAAGAGGTAGAATAGAAACTGTCACTGTTGACATTCCACCTGGTGCCAAACATGGCGACACAGTGAGATATACAGAACTAGGAGACGATGGATACGGCCAATATCCTAGAGGTGATTTACACGTTAAGTTATATGTAAAAAAACTTAAAGATTGGGAGCGAGATGGCAATAATTTAATTACCAAAAAATACATAAATGTATTTGACTTATTGTTAGGATGTGTTACAATAGTTACTACGTTAGACAAAAAAAATGTAAAACTTACAATTCCACAAGGCACAAAAATAGGTCAAACATTCAATATTCCAGGATATGGAATACCAGATTTACACACAGGCAAAAAAGGAAATTTGTATGTAACAATTGATGCAAATATGCCAATAATAAAAGACGAATCTATACTACAACAGATTCGAGACATAAAGAATAAAACAAAAGGTGAATAATGGTTGAACCAAGCAAAGAATTACAAATAGTTTTTGATAAAGCTATTAGAGATGCAAAAAATTTAAGACACGAATATGTAACACTAGAGCATTTAGTGTATGCAATTCTTTGTGAAGAAAAATTTTCTAATCTACTTACTGCATATGGTGCTAATATTGAGTATATTAAATCTAATATTGAACAGTATTTGCGCAACGATCTAGAAAACATAAAAATTGATACAAAAAAATTCAAACCAAAAAAAACAAGCACTGTAGAAAGAGTATTGAATAGAGCTTTTACACAGACTCTTTTCGCTGGTAGAACCACAATAGAATTAACTGATCTAATTTTAAGTGTTTTGCACGAGAAAAAAAGTATTTCGGTGTATTACTTAGAAAAAGGCGGCGTAGATAAGTCTTCTTTTGGAGAATTTTTAGACGACGAACAACTAATTGGTGCTGAAGAAGATGACGAATTATCTTCAGAAGCAAAACGTGCATTACGTGCATTTACTTCTAATCTTAATGATCAAGTTAAAAAAGGAAAAGTAGATCCAATTATTGGACGCTCAGATGAACTAGAAAGTCTTGCACTTGCTCTTGGACGCCGTAATAAAAATAATGTACTAATGGTAGGAGACCCTGGCGTAGGTAAAACTGCTATTGCAGAAGGTCTTGCTTACAAAATTGTAAACAACGAAGTTCCTGAGTTCTTAAAGGAATATAAAGTATATAATCTAGATATTGGTAGTATGCTTGCTGGTTCAAAATATCGTGGTGATTTTGAAGAACGGTTTAAACTTGTTATACATGCACTAACTAAACAAGGCAAAACTATTATGTTTGTCGACGAAGCACACATGATGATGGGTGCAGGTGCCGCTGGATCGAGTAATGCAAATGATATGGCAAACATGCTTAAACCTGCACTAACTAAAGGTGATTTAAAAGTAGTTGCGAGCACAACTTGGGAAGAATATCGCAAGTACTTTGAAAAGGATCGTGCGCTAATGCGTCGATTCCAGCGTGTAGTAATTGACGAACCGACAACAGAAAGTACAAAAGATATTTTACGTGGTTTGAAAAAATATTACGAAGATTATCACGGTACAGAAATTACAGATGATGCAATTGATGCTGCTGTTAAATTAAGTGTAAAATATCAAACTGATAAAAAATTACCTGATAAAGCAATTGATCTAATTGATGTAGCATGTAGTAGATTTAAAGTTAATAATCAAAGTGAAAATATTATAGTAGGCGAAGCTGAAATACAATTTGAACTTGCAAAAATGTTAAAATTGCCAGCGGAACAAGTTGCTGAAAAAGAAACAGAAAACCTTGCTAATCTAGAAAACAATCTTAAAAAGGTTGTGTTTGGCCAAGATGACGCAATTGAATCAATTGTTGATAAAATACTTGTTAGTCAAGCAGGACTTAAACCAGATGATAAGCCTATTGGTGCGTTTGTGTTTATGGGCCCAACGGGCACAGGTAAAACTGAAACTGCTAAGGCACTTGCTAAAAATCTTGGGGTACAACTTGTACGTTTTGATATGTCAGAATACATGGAAAAACATTCTGTTGCTAAATTAATTGGTTCACCTCCAGGTTATGTAGGACACGAAGAAAACGGTGGACTATTAATTACCAAATTACAAGAACATCCTAATTGTGTACTATTGTTAGACGAAATAGAAAAAGCACACCCCGACGTTTCGCAAATTCTATTACAACTTATGGATAATGGTAAAGTTACAGGTTCGCAAGGCAAAGAAGCAGATGCTCGTAACTGTACTCTTATTCTTACAACTAACCTAGGTGCTGCCCAAGCAGAGAAAAACTCAATTGGGTTTGACAGCGAAGAAAGTTACGATTATGAAGATACAGAACTAAAGCGTTTCTTCGCTCCAGAATTCCGCAACAGACTTGACGGTGTAATTACATTTGCTAAACTAAGCAAAGAAGTAATGATGAAAATTGTTGGTAAGTTCCTGCTTGAACTTAAGAACATGGTTGTTGATAAAAACATTTCTATTAAGATTACAGATGATGCACTTGATTATCTAGTAGACAAAGGATTTGATCCTAAAAATGGTGCCCGTCCATTACAACGTGTAATTGACAAAGATATTAAACGTCCTTTATCACGCCAAATCTTGTTTGGTGATCTAAAGAACGGTGGCACAGTTACAGTTGATTTAAAGGATAATTCAATTGTTCTACACACTGCGGAAAAAGAAGAACTTTTAAATGGACATACTTGAAACAAAAAAGTTATTTTATAACAAGTATGCCTATAAAATTGTAATCTATAATCGTTTAGCAAGCATATTTAGATCTGAGTTGCAACGTGGAAACAAACTATCCTTTGCAAGAGCAGAATTGGATCGTATGCATGCAGAATACGAAAATGGGTTTCCAATAACAAAGCGTGTTTTTAGATCGGATACAATAATACCTACTGAAGATTTTTTTGATGCGCAAGATGTTTATAAAATCTTAAAAAAAACTTCTAACGAGTATATGATTAGAATTGGTATTGGGAATGATCTAATCATATACTCTCATAGTAAAGAATTTTTATTATCTATAAGTAAAAAAGTGAGATCTACTAATATTAAGTTTTATGAACCACATGTTGATATTAAGGACTTTTTAGAGAAAAATAAAGATGTTGTTATAGTTAAAAATCAACCAAAATTTCCTATAAAAGTTATACTTGGTAGGAAAAAATCTGGTTCAATAGATTTAGCTAATTGGTTAAAATTAAATCATGATAAAAGCAAGGTCGGAAATAAAACCTTGTCTTATTTAGAAGAAAGTTCATATGTTGACGGTTTATACTTTTATGTGCGCGACGAAAAAGTATTACAGTTAGTTTATCTTATGTGTGGCGATAATATTAGAAAAATTGAAAAACTAGTTTGGCAACACGAAATAGATAAATATAAGTATGGCAGCGAATAGTGAAATAATTTTATCAGCACAAACACACCCTGGAGACAGCACGACAGAGGCTGTAACAGGTGACAAATTCAAAGGTGACGGTTACTACGGTCGTAGTGACGGTCTTCATACCGTTCAATATACATATACAGGATTAACTGGAACAATTGTTATTGAAGCAACTCTAGCAATTGAGCCGGGAGATAGTGACTGGTTTTATGTTCATTCCTATGTTGCAGCGCAAGAGACTTCAAGTAAAATCCAAAGTATTACAGGCAATTACGTTTGGATTAGAGCAAAATTATACAACTGGACCGACGGTACAATCAATTCAATAGTATTAAATCATTAAGGTAAAGATATGGAACACTTTGTAAGAATAGTAATGGAAAAACAAGAAGGTGCACAATTATTAGATGAAAGCATCTTTGTAGAACAAGAAATTTACGAAACTGAGCAAGGTGCTACAGTATACGAAATTGCACTTCCTCGCCAACTAGATGAAGAAGAAGCAGACGAGTATGCTAATCGTTTAGCAAACTATATGTTTGAACAAGGCTACGAAGACTTTGATATTGAAATCTCAAACGAGATAGGCGAAGATATTACAGAAGAAACATACGACGGTGATGATTTCTTTTTAGAGTACGGTGTTATGTGGTTCAACGAAGATGACGACGAATTAGATGAAGCAGAATATCAAGGACGTAAAGTTAAACTAGGCAAGCCAATGCGTGGTGATGTTAAGAAGTTTAAAGTGTACGTCCGTGACCCAAAGACTAAGAATGTTAAAAAAGTTAACTTTGGCGATCCTAACATGAAGATTAAAAAGTCTAACCCAGCACGTAGACGTTCATTCCGTGCAAGACACAACTGTGATAATCCAGGTCCACGTACAAAAGCACGTTACTGGTCATGTAGGAAGTGGTAACATGCGTTTATTTGAATTTGAAAGAAAAGAAGTTCCATTTGACGTAGTCGATGATGTTGCAATATACATGCGTAATGATCCTATGATTTATCGTAAACAACTATTTCCTGCAATAATGCGTATGAAAGATTCTTATATGCAAGGTTCTGCGCCTGATGCTAACGAGTGTTTAGGTGAAGCTTGCGGCAATGCAATGGAATCATACTGTAGTAAATTTAAATTAGGTTCGCCTGAAAATGTTTTCAAACAAGACGACAAAGATGCACTAATACAAAAGTTATTTTCTGAAGAAATGAAAATGATCAAAGATGGAGCATACTGATGTTATTAAGAGAACTGTTCGAAGCACCGTCTAAAAAAGCAGTTCTTGCTTTTGGTAGGTTAAATCCTCCAACTATTGGTCATGCAAAATTAGTAGATACACTGAAATCGTATGAAGGTGATCATTACCTTTTTCTTTCTCAAAGTCAAAAACCAAAAACAGATCCACTAGACTTTCCAACTAAAATAAAATTTGTAAAAAGTTTTTTTCCTGACATAAATGTTGGACATCAAAATGTTCGCACACCAGTTCAAGCACTAGAAATGCTACAAAATTTAGGATATACTGATATAATTTTTATTGCTGGTTCGGATAGAGTAGATGGTTTTCAGAAACTGTTCGATACATACAATGGTCAACCAGACAAGTCTGGTAATATTCCATTTAGTTTTAAAACAATTAAGGTAGCAAGTGCAGGCGAGCGTGACCCAGATGCTGGTGATGTAAGTGGCATGAGTGCTAGTAAAATGAGAGCATTAGCAGCACAGGGCGAACTAGAAAGTTTCGCACAGGGTGTACCAGATAAAAAACTAGCAAAAACGATGTACGATGCTGTACGTAAAGGTATGGGTATTAAAGATACTGAAACTGTAGAAGATGTTAGTCCAAAAGACGAGAAAAAGTTCCATAACGAATTAGACAAACTTGTTCACAAGTATTTTGGAGATTCTCCAGACGAGGAGAAGATGAAAAAGAAAATGAAAAAGGCTTACTAATGGATGAACTTGATTATATTAAAAAACTAGCAGGTATTAATGAGTTCAAAGGTTACACAGAATATACTCTTGAAGATATGAGTCAGACTGCAACTGACTTAAAGCAAATAGAAAAAGATCGAGGTATTAAACCAGGTGACAAAGAATGGTTTGAATTATGGTTTAGTAAGCCATACATGACAGGACATACTTTTAGAGGACGTAAGAAAAAATGAAGATAGCCGTTTTTGGCTGTTCTTGGACTTATGGTGTTCCAATTGAGTGGTCACAAAAAATTACTTCATCTAAGTATCAACACAATATTCCTAATAATGATTTTGTAAACTGGACTAGAGAATTAGGCAAATTAGATTCTAGTTTAGAAATTTATAATTATGCAGTACCTGGTACAAACATTGAATTTAGTTTAGGTATGCTTGAAAGATATTTAAAAAACCCATATTGTGATATTACAGTTTTTCAAGCGACTAGACCTTATAGATATACCTATTGGGAACAAAATTTTGATGAAAAGTTACACTTTAAAAAGTTTGAAGAAAATGTATACCAATTTAGTGAAAGTTTATTAAACCATGTTACTATAGTCGATCATCACGAAGATAATAATTCTATTTTGGACCTAATTAAACATACAGATTCTGACAGTAAATATGTAAAAAATTATTTTAAAAATACTAGTTACGAAATGTTTGAAAATACATATAGAGCAGTTTTAGAATATGTAAATCGTAATACTGACATATGCTTTGCACACGAGTCTAATCAATATATAACAAATATAGAAGATATATTAGGCAACGATACTTTTAATAATTATTGTTGCGACATAGGAAAACATTTTGGACACACTGGCGCAAAATGGCAAGCCAAATGGTTATTAGATAAAATAAATACGTATAGAGGATAATAACATGAGCTTAAAAACTTGGTGGCAGCGTATAACACGAGAAGAATATGAACTTATTATTACTGTTCCTGGCGAAGTAACAATTCATGCTGACGGTGGACGTACCGAAAAAAAGTCTCAACAAATATACCATGCAAAAAAGTTAATTAAAACTACTCCTAAACATTTTGTGTTTATAGATATGAACGGCAAACGTAATGAAATTAAATTTTTAGATCCTGTAGTATTTCACGTAGTAAAGATTTGGTAATATGAAGTGGCGCGACATAAAAGAAGATGGTAGAATAGTCAAAGGTGTTAACACTACTGTTGACGTGGGCACTGATGAGATCAAAAAGCAGGCAGCAAAATTTGGATTTAAGGTAGACAAGGACGGACGTCCACAAAATCATCCAACTAAAATTAAAGGTAAATCAACTAATGTATTGTTTAATCTAGGATTAGCAGAAAGTGTTGCTATTAAGTTTGAACGTACAGACGAGTATGACATACTCCATATTAAAGAAAAAGGTAAAAACCGTGTAGAAGTACGTGGCAAAAAAGGATACGAAAGCGGCAACTACGATCCTAAAGACAAGTTACACCGTGTATTAGATAAACTAGGTAAGGCTGCTAATATAAGTGAACTTATGAACGGAGAAACTGTTGTCCTTAATCCTAAACATCCAGACGGTCCTCGTGCTATCAAAACAGTAACATCTGAATGTCCTAGGACCAAAGCATCTAGTTGTCAATGCGAAAGTGTTAACAAAGTAACAGAAGCACAAGAAACTGTAACAGCAGTATGTGAATTATATCCTAATGACAATGTTGAAGGGACAATCCTATTTAAGCAACAACCTAATAAACCTACATTAATAATTGGAGAAATCAAAGGATTATCTCCGGGCAAGCATGGTTTTCATATACACGAATTCGGCGATTTAAGTAAAGGTTGCGAAAGTGCAGGTGGACACTACAACCCAGATAGAATAGATCATGGAGATTTATCTAAAGGTCATGTTGGTGATTTAGGTAATATTACAGCAGACGAGAACGGAATAGCAGAAATCCGTATAGTTGCTAAACGAGTAGACTTATTAGGTGAAAGAAGTGTTGTCGGCAGGTCTGTTGTAGTGCATAGTGATGTTGATGATCTAGGCAGAGGCGACAACGAAGAAAGTTTAAAAACCGGTAATGCAGGCGATAGATTAGCTTGTGGAGTAATCGTTATGAAAGAAACAGTTAATGAAACAACAGTATATTCTAGAGACGAATTACCACAAATTAAAAACAAACAATTATCAAAACTAAAACATACTATAGAAACAGTTGCGCTTGCAGATATAATACCTGTGCAAGAAGAACGTATTGTAGAAAATTTTAAACGTCAAGTTGATAATATTGTTGCTGGCAAGTATAAACCAATTATTGTTGATTATAATAATAAAATTGTAAATGGCCATCATAGATACACTGCACTGGAAATGCTAGGCTATGAAAGTATAGAAGTTGCACGTTTGCCTTGGAGTTTGGAAACAATATTAGAAAAGTGGAGTCAAAAATATAAGCGTAGTATTAATTGCAACAATCCTAAAGGCTTTTCGCAGAAAGCACATTGTCAAGGACGTAAGAAAAAAGAAAGTATAGAAGAAGGTAAATTAAAATCTAAATCATATAAAAAAGCAGTTAAAGCAGCAGCAATGCAAGGTAAACGTCCTAAGAAAAAACTTAAAACAAAATTCAGTGAAAACTTTGCTAAAGCAGCAAAAGAAGATTTACTTGCATACAAGAGAATTATAGGACTTGCTAAAAAGGCTTATGAAACTAATGAAATAGATCCTTACTTTTATGATGCAGTTAAAATCACTTTTGATATGAACTTGTATAAAAAAAATCCTAAACTTTTAAGCACACTTTTAAAAGTAGGCAGAAACCTAGCCAAAGAAGATTGGCCGGAAGTTGTTCAAGATATTAAGAAAAATACAGGCATTGATTTAGAAGCACATATTAGTGAAAACTTTGCTGAAGGAAATTTACTTGCTAATCCACAGAATAGTGTGTTAGTAAAAAAAGAATATCCTTACGATTGGTATAAAATTGGCACACAGATTGCTAATCTTGACAATGTATCTCAACATATAAAGGATAGAAATAGACAAGATATCTATATTCAATTCTTTGGTGGAGAAAAAGAAAAAGAATTTATGATGAAAAAGTTAGGTGCTATTGGTTACGATGTTCAAGACGCTGACGGTTATCGTGATATGCACTTTGATGAGAATACTGAAGGTAGTTACATCCTTAGAATTAGAGAAAACTTTGCTGATGGTAAAACAGATAGTAAAAGCAGACCAGGGCGTGTAAAGCGTTCAGGTGCTAGTTGTAATGGCAGTGTAACAGCATTACGCAAACGTGCTAAGAATGCAAGTGGTGAGAAGGCTAAGATGTACCACTGGTGTGCTAATATGAAAAGCGGAAGGAAAAAGTAATGGATTGCAAATGCGAAAATTGCGGGTGTGAACATCACTGCGGAACAGAATGCAAAGATTGTAAAAACGATGTTTGCCAAAACTGCAAGTGTGAACACTGTAAATGATAGATATAGAATATTACGTTAAAAAATTAAAAGATCACGAAACACAACGGCTAAGTACTAACGAACGTAATAATTTTTGGAGACAATATAATGAAAATAAATGAATTTGCAACAGCAGGCGCTACTAGTGCAGGTAATGTTGCATCAGTTGCTAGTGTTCCAGGTGCTAAACGTAAAGTAAAAAAAGATAAAAATGGAATACCTAAAGCACCACAAGCTCTAAATCCGGACGGAACTGCTAAAAACGCACAAGACATAGACAAAAATTTAATGGGCGGCAAAACTATTAAAAGGTGATTAGTGACAAATTTATTAATAACCTTTGGTTGCAGTTGGACATGGGGTGTTGGAATTTTTTATGAAGATGGTATGTCTTCAAAAGAGTATTTTGACCATCCTGTTGTTTATAAGCCTGAAGGAACTTTCAGACAAATACTATCAGAAAAATGGAAATGTAAAAATTTAAACTTTTCTACCGGTGCTAGTAGTAATCAAAAACAATTTAGATATGCCAAACATTTTTTTGCAAGCGATGAATTTCTTAAATTAAAAAAAGAATATAAAAACATCACAGTTTTATGGGGCATTACATCTACTGCTAGAAATGAAATATGGGATTTTAAAAATAAAGATTTACAAAATTTAATCTTTACTAATCCAGGTAATAATCAATATACTTTTACTGTAAAAGAATGGACTAGATATTTCTATAATCACGAAAACGAAGTTTTTACACTTGCAAAAGATATGAATTTTTTTAACAGTTATTTTGAATCATTAGGTATAAAAAATTATTGGTTTGATACTTTTAATCATCACGATTATAGTAAAGAACATCCCGCTTTAAAATTTCAAGCAACAAATGAAAAACATCAAAATGAAGATAATTGGCACAAGCTAGAAAATGATGTTATTTTAAACGAAATAAAATTAAAAAGTTTAAAATCATCGAATAACATAAAAAATATGTTATTTGATAATCAACAACCTAGAGATTTGTGCAGTTTATTGTGTAAAGAATATAATATAGATTATATAGATAATAATTATCATACTAGTTCATTTTCGGAAGATAGTAATAGAATAAAGTTTTTAGTCAATAATAATATACTTAATCCACACAGCTATCATCCTACAAAATTAGGTCATCAAACTATTGCTAATTTAATACATAAAGAAATAAATACATTATAACAGGAGTTTAATATGTCTTTGCAATTCAAACATGGTTCTTATACCACTAAAAACTTTGACATGTGTGCAGATGCTGTAAAAGAATTTAACAAGGCTGCAAAAGATGAAAAAGTTGATAAACAAAAAATGCTTAAGGCTGCTAGAGCAGTTGACAAATACTTAGGTATGGAAAAGAAAGCAAAAGAAAAGGGTAGTGCAACAAATGCCCAATTAGATTCATTTATGAATGCTGTAGAAGATGCAAAGACAGCAATCTCAGATGCAGGATTAAAGGGGCACACTTATCACAAGTGGCATGTAGCAGATATGAAAAAATACGCAAAAGAAGAAGTTAAAGAAGGTTTAGGCGACATGGCGCACATGGCTGAAAAAGACCATGAGGTGCAAATGGCTCGTGCAGACCTGTACAAAATAGCAAAATATTCAATTAAATTACACGAAATGTTAAAAGGTGTTTCAGAAGCCGAAGGCTTAGAAGGTTGGGTACAATCAAAAATTACCAAAGCAGCAGACTATTTAGGTTCAGTATATCATCATTTAGATTATGAACAAGCAACTGGTGAGCTAGGTGAAGGCAAGTCGCCTCACAAGAAAGGTACTAAAGCATACAAGAAACATATGGCTGCAATGCATGCTGAAAGTGCAAACGATCCATATAAGGCACAACTACGTGCTAAGTTAGCTGAAAAAACTAACGAAAGAAGCCTAACCAAAGGTGAAGAAGGCAAGCGTGAAAAGTATGTCAAGGGCATGAAAAAAGCCAAAGGCGACTTTAAAAAACGCTACGGTAAAGACGCAGAAGCAGTAATGTACGCAACAGCAACTAAGATGGCCAAGAAATAATGGATTACCATAAACTACAACAACAACTATTTGAAATGGATCCTAGTGATCCTAGAGAAGATTTAGCAAAATTGCAACAGGCTGCACAAGGCGGCGGAATTGATAATGTTGCTCCTATTAAAAATTATCTAGAAGAAAGTGTTGTAGTCGAAGAAGGATCAATACCATTAGGCATAGACAGTATTGCAGATTTTGCTGCATTAGCAGGTGTTAAACTAGAAGAAGGCGAACGCTGGGATAGATTTAAAGCAGCAGCAAAACATGGTGTAGATAATTATAACACTGTCAAAGCATTACGACCAAATCTAGATAAAAATAAAATTAAAAAACCAGGCGAAGAACCAGCAGATAGTACTGATAAAAAGAAGTTTTCTACTAAAAAACCAAATATAAATCAAGATAAAGTAGAAGCACTTGAGGCTAGAGTTGCATACTTAGAAAGTGTTATAGAAACTTTAATAGAAGCAGACGATCGTAAAATTAAACCACGTGATCCTAACGCACAAACACTAAACGATTTACGTAAGAGTGGTGCAATGGGCGCACATAAAGATAAAAAGAAACTAGCAAAACAAGGCTACTCAAAACACAAAGGCAAATCACAATATGAATCTATCAAAGACGAGCTATGGGCACGTTTAAATGAATTTAATAAATCTTAGACCAAAATTTACTGACTCACCTTATCTAACAAACCCAATCCAGCAACTAGACGCAGAAACATTACCCTTACGTGACTTTGATAAAGACGGTTACGAAGTTCCTGCACCTTTAGAACTAGCATATTATCACACAAACAATGTAATTATGAATACTGAAATACAGTATCATATTGCGCCTGTACAAGAATGGTTCACAGATACTGAAAACAGTGAACTCGGCTTAGTATTAGATCACTGCATGATACTAACACGCTATGCCCTTGCAGGTGAAGCAAGAGAACAATTAGAAAAAGTAGCAAAGAATCGTCCTATTGTAAACAAACTATTAAGTATTAAACCTAAATACGGTATAGATTTTTCACTTGACTATGTAACACATGATGTTATAATGGAAGTAATACATATAGAGCAGGACTTTACTACTCTAGAAGAAGCAAACGCTGCAAAAGAACGACTAGAACACATAATTGATACTACAGATTGGTATCAAGGTGTTATAGATCTACAAAGCAGAAAACACGAATGGGAAAATTTGTCAAGCGATGATCACTCAGACTACAAAGCACAATTTTTCGGTTGGCACAGAGCGTTTGACAACAAAAAAGTATTTTAATTTTTGGAACCTAATTTGAGCGTACCTGATCTAGAAAGAGCAGTCGTTGAAGTGTTTGGTGGCTGTAATTATAAGTGTCAAATGTGTCCACAGACTACCGGAAGAGGTAAAGAGTGGACACGGAAGATGCCAATAGATATGTTTATTAATATATTAGACCAACTTCCTGGTAAACCTGTTATTAACTTAGAAGGGTCAGGTGAGCCTACTATGGCAAAAGACTTGCCTAATTATATTGAAGAATGTACTAAGCGAGGATTTCCTAGCTTTATGTACAGCAACGGTAGTTTTTTTAGTGGTCATTTTATGCAAGAGTGTATTGATGCAGGCTTAAGATTTGCTAGATTTAGTTGTATAGGTTATAACAAAGACAAGTATAAACAATGGATGGCCGTAGATAACTTTGAGTTGTTAAAAACAAACATAATAAAAGCCAAAGAATACATCAAGGAAACTAATAGTAAATGTGTAGTTAGTAGTTATCATCTAATATTAGATAATAATCAAGTTGACTATGAAATCGATCAATATAGAAATAATTTTATTGGCCCTACAGGTACAATAGGTTATATATGGAAAATGCACAACTGGAGCGGAAACTATCAACCTTTATATCTACGTGATCCTAGTAAGCGTAGAACTTGTGGCCGGCCATTTGCTCCTGAAATTACAATACGTAGTGGAGGTAACGGAGGATTAAAAGGTGCAGTTACGCCTTGCTGTCAAACAATGGGTCCTCCAAATGAAACTTTAAGTGTACTAGGTCATGTACAAAATCAAACCATAGAAGAAATATGGTATGGCGACGAATACAATAAACTTCGCAAAGCACATGAAATGAAAGATTTTGATAGTATTGATTATTGTAAAAATTGTGACTTTTTATACGATGATCCAGAAGTACTTGTTTGGTCAAATGATAAACAAGCAAGCACAGATTACATGCTTGGAACAAAATTTAGTCTAAAAGAGTACATGAATTAACATGAGAACTCTTGAATTTTTTGAAACAGATATAGATACTATAAACAAACATTTCTATTCTCGCAGCCCTTCTAATATTTTAGAACACTGTGTAAATAAAGTATTTGCTAATGGTAAAATAGTAGATACTAAGACTCGTAAATATAGAGAAATTAATCATATAAATGCTTTTTATGAATTGCAAAAAGAATTATCTTCTGGTAAAAAACTAGAAGATCCTCTTTGTTTAAGTTATTGGAGTACTAATGTACATCAACTTACTGTCGGAAAAGCAAGAATGGCACTAACTGAAGTATATAAACTTCCTGTTGTGCTAATTGTAGACAATTTTTCCGGCAAGAAATTTGCAAAAAAATTTAATTTAAAAAGAATAGAATACGACACAACTAATTTTATAAGATGGGAAGCAAGTATTCAACATTTTAAAAATAAACCTTGGTTTAGAAATTTAGAAAAGCAATACAGAGATATAAATCTAATACAGTTTTTAGCTGATAGAGATAATTATCAAAGACCTACAAGCACTATATTTCATTTAGATAATGATAAAGTGTATTGTGAAAATGAAAAATTTTTAGAAAAGAAAAATAACAAATGGTTTTTTTCAAATTTAACTTGACAAAAAGAAAAACACATTGTATACTAATATAAAATATATACCATAAGGAGATAAAAATGGGATCTCGTACCTACGGCGCTGAAGAAAAAGCAAAACTAGAACGACTAGTAAAAGAAGGTGTAACTGTATTACAAGAAGTAGAAGATTTAAACACAGGCTTAAAAGAAACTGTAAAGGCTGTTGCAGAAGAACTTGATATTAAACCTAGTCTTATTAACAAGGCAATTAAAATTGCACAGAAACGTGACTGGGATTCACACGCAGATGCGTATGACGATCTCGAAACTCTTATCACTACGTTAGGGTATGATAAATGATAGAATCTGATGTTGAAAAGTTTGAAGATTTTATTGAGGTATACCACAACGTAGTATCTCCAGAATTTTGTAACGATACTATTGCACATTATAATGCATTAGAACGAACAAGACGTGCATATTCTAGACAAGAATCTGAAGGTGCTGCTTATACTGATAAAACAGGCGGAGTAGCATTTCTAACTGATGATCCAAATTTACAAAATTTTGATGTAACAGGCGAGATTTTATATCAATTTCACAATGCTAGTGCAGAATGTTTTAAACATTATGCAGAAAAGTTTGGTATTCTTTCACAACATCAACTTACTATGAATCATAATGTACAATTACAAAAAACGCCTAGAACAGGCGGCTATCATATTTGGCATTTTGAAAACAGCGGCGGCGGGAGTCATAAAAGAGCATTGTTTGTACAACTTTATCTTAACACGATTGACGAAGGTGGCGAAACGGAATTCTTATACCAAAGTAAACGTATTCCGGCTGTCCAAGGAAGTATGTTGATATGTCCTGCTGGTTTTACACATACACACAGAGGAAATCCTCCTCTAAAAGGAAACAAGTTTACAATTAATTCATGGGTAGAATTTACTTAATGCAAAAGCCTTATCAATGGTTAGCTTGGTTTAGTACAACAGCATTGTTATCAGCAGCTCTGTTAGCCGCTTTCAATGTCTACCCTTTGTATATATACGCATTTATTGTTAGTAATAGTCTATGGACACTAATAGGTATTTTGTGGAAAGAAAAAAGTTTAGTCGTAATGAATACAGGACTAACTATAATATATGTAGCAGGATTAGTGCTATAATCGCCCAAGAGGCAAGTAGATGGTTAAGTTGGCCATAAGCAACGAAGGAGAAAAATGAATGCCATACGTTGATGCGATGTTCGATCGTGATCAAGATATTATACGTGTCGTAGAACGCCGTGACGGCAAAAGACACTATACAGAATATCCTGCAAAATATACATTTTACTATGAGGATCCAAGAGGCAAGTACAAAAGTGTGTACGGCGATCCTCTTACACGCATTGTCTGTAAGAACACAAAAGACTTTCGCAAAGAAGTTGCTATAAACAAAAGCAAGAAATTGTTCGAAAGCGACATCAATCCAATCTTTCAATGTTTAAGTGAACACTATCTCAATCAAGATGCTCCTAAACTAAACATTGCGTTCTTTGATATCGAGACGGACTTTGATCCAGAGCGTGGGTTTGCTGATCCAGCAGACCCATTTATGCCCATTACATCTATAAGTGTATACTTACAGTGGATGGAAACAATGGTATGTCTTGCTGTTCCACCCAAAACACTCACAATGGAGCAGGCAAAAGTAGAACTTGAAGGCATTGAAAATGTAATGCTGTTTGAGAAAGAAGGTGACATGATTGACACGTTCTTAACACTGATTGAGGATGCTGATATTTTATCAGGTTGGAACAGTGAAGGTTATGATATCCCATATACTGTAAACAGAACAAGCCGTGTGTTATCTAAAGATGACACAAGACGTTTTTGTTTGTGGGGACAGTTGCCTAAGAAGCGTGAATATGAAAAATACGGAAAGCAAGCAGTTACATTTGATCTAGTAGGTCGTGTACACTTAGACTCATTAGAACTATATCGCAAGTACACATATGAAGAACGTCACTCATATCGCTTGGATGCAATTGGTGAAATTGAAGTAGGCGAAAACAAAGTGCCATATGAAGGCACACTGGATCAGTTGTACAACAATGACTTCCGCAAGTTTATTGAATATAACATTCAGGATACTGCACTGCTAGACAAACTGGACAAGAAGCTACGCTTTATTGATCTAAGCAATAGCATTGCACACGAGAACACTGTGTTACTACAGACTACAATGGGTGCTGTTGCTGTTACAGAGCAAGGTATTATCAACGAAGCACACAACAGAGATTTGCGAGTACCTAACCGTCCAAAGCGTGATGACACAGAAAGCACACAAGCAGCAGGTGCGTATGTTGCGTTTCCTAAAAAAGGTTTGCACAAGTATATTGGTTCAATGGATTTGAATTCACTGTATCCATCAGTAATTCGTGCATTGAATATGGCTCCGGAAACTATTATAGGACAGATACGTCCTGAAATTACAGATGCTCGTGTACATGAAGATATGACACTAAAGAAAAAGTCATTTGCAGGTAGTTGGGAAGGACGCTTTAATGTTGAAGAATACGACATAGTTATGGAGAAGCGCAAAGATGTTGCACTTACTGTTGATTGGGAAGATGGACGTTCAGACGTACTAAGTGGTGCAGAAATTTATCAACTTATTTTTGACAGTCAAATGCCATGGATGTTGAGTGCAAATGGCACAATCTTTACAACAGAGTTTGAAGGTGTTATTCCAGGTATTCTAAAGCGTTGGTATGCAGAACGTAAAGAACTACAAAAGAAACTTAAAAAAGCCAAAGACGCAGGTCTTGATGCGGAAATTGAGTATTGGGACAAACGACAATTGGTTAAGAAAATTAATCTTAACAGTCTATATGGTGCTATTCTCAATCCTGGTTGTCGTTTCTTTGATAAACGCATTGGCCAGTCTACTACACTAACAGGTAGACAAATTGTTAAGCATATGAGTGCAGAAGTTAACAAAGTTATTACAGGCGAATATGATCATGTAGGCAAAAGTGTTATCTATGGCGATACTGATTCTGTGTATTTTAGTGCATGGCCTGCTCTCAAAGATGATGTAGAATCAGGCAAACTTGACTTTAATATTGACAAGTGTATTGCACTATATGACCAAGTGTGTGAACAAGCAAACACAACATTTCCAGACTTTATGGTGCGAGCATTTCACTGTCCAAAAACAAGAAGTGATGTTATTGCCGCAGGTAGAGAAATTGTTGCACAAAGTGGACTGTATATTACTAAGAAGCGTTATGCGGCATTGGTAATTGATAATGAAGGATTCCGCACAGACGGTGACGGCAAGCCAGGCAAAGTAAAAGCAATGGGCTTGGATCTGCGTAGATCAGATACTCCTGTGTTTATGCAGAAGTTCCTGAGTGAATTGCTGCTAATGGTGCTTACTGATGTCCCACAAGAAGATGTGCTACAGCGTATCACAGAATTCCGCAAAGAGTTTGAACAGCGTCCGGGATTTGAAAAGGGTTCGCCAAAACGTGCTAATAAAATTGGACACTATCAACGTCTTGAAGAAAAGCAAGGTAAAGCAAATATGCCTGGACACGTAAGAGCAAGCATTAACTGGAACACACTCAAGCGTATGAACGGTGACAAGTATTCGCAAGAGATTGTAGATGGTATGAAAGTTATCGTTTGTAAACTCAAACCAAATCCACTAGGTTATACTAGTGTAGCATATCCAACAGATGAACTACGTTTGCCAGAGTGGTTCAAAGAACTTCCGTTTGATGATGCAGCAATGGCAGAAACAATTATTGATAACAAACTAGACAACTTGATCGGTGTGCTAAATTATCCTCTAGAAGATACAAAGCAACACAACACCTTCTCAAGTTTATTTGATTTTGGAGACTAGTGTGACTAAAAGAATATATTCACATGAAATTGGTAAATGTACAAAAGTTTATAATAACGCTCTAGTATATATTCCAAAAAATGCATCTACTCTTTTACGAAATTGGTGTCAAAAGCAGACAGATACTAATATAAGCGATTCTAATTATTTAGATTTTGAAGTTGACAAATATTATGTACTTATACGAGATCCTTTTGATAGATGGGTAAGCGGAGTAACAGAGTATTATTATAGAAATAAATTTCAAGTAGAACATATATTAGATCGTATAGAAATGATAGAATTTGACGAGCATACTACTCCACAAAATCAATTTTTAAATTTTGATTATACTAAAAATACTGTTTTTGTACCTATGGATAGAAAGGGAATAGGTTATTTAAATAATAAATTTTTAAAATATCCTCATCATCCTATAAACAAATATAATTCTAAAAGTAGCATAAGAAAAATAAAATTTAAAAATTTATTGTTAAAAAAAATACAAGAACAGCCTAGTTTAAAAGATAAAGTAATAGAATTTTATAAACAAGACTATGAAATTATAGAAAATTACTTTGATAGGATTTCTATCTTATGACAGAACACGAACAAATGATAAAAGACGAGTACAAAGAGACATCTAGAGAAAATCGTGCGTCTCAGCTTGCGGCAGAATTGTCAAAAGAACGTAAACGTCTTAAACAAGAGCTTGCAGAACTACAACACGAAGTTGAAGATCTAACACCTACAACACCTACTGGTACAGTAGACTGGTATGTAAAATGGGTAAGTATGGTACTTGCTGTAATAGGTGTATTTTCAATTAGTGCAGGATTTACTATGTATGGACAAATAGCATATATTCTTAGTTCAATAGGCTGGGTATTTGTAGGTATGCAATGGAGTGATAGAGCAATTATGATAGGATCTAGTATTAGCGGCACAGCAGTTGCTATGAATCTAGTCCAAGGACTAACACAATGAAAATAAAAGTAGAAGTAGAATTTGATACAGAAAAAACACAAGACGAAGAACTAATGCAAAAGCTATTAGAACTTCTTGAAGAATTAAGGGAGCAGTTAGAATGAAAGTAGGATTTACTTGTTCAACTTTTGATTTGCTACACGCAGGTCATGTACAAATGTTACGAGAAGCAAAAGATCAGTGTGATTATTTAATATGCGGATTACAAGTAGATCCAAACTTAGATAGATCTGAGAAGAACTCTCCTATACAAACTATTGTTGAACGTTACACACAACTCAAAGCAGTTGGTTACGTAGATGAAATTATTCCGTATGGTACTGAAAGAGACCTAGAAGATATCTTGACAATGTATCATATTGATGTTAGAATATTAGGAGAAGAGTATAGAGACAAAACGTTTACCGGTAGAGCTATATGTGCTAAACGTGGAATTGAACTATATTTTAATAAACGTGATCATAGATTTTCATCTAGCGATCTAAGAGCAAGAGTTGCAGAAAGACATACACATGGGAATGAATTCAGTCGGCAGAAAACTAAGTGACGAAGATCAAAAATTAGTTGATGAGTATTTAAAAAAAGGTGGGACTATTAAAAAAGGTGTAAGTGGTCAACGAACCGAAGATATTGAATTTAAAAACGGATTTTACGGTAAACGTAAAAAACAAAGTAAGGCAGAGTAACAATGAAGTATTTTTTTATATTATTAGCATTTATCTTAGGATGGATTGCAGGAACATATACACATCCTTATGAACAATGCAAACGTGTGTATGTTATAGCCGAAGATATTGGCGAATGCGTTTGGCTTAAGGAAGATCTTTGATGTGGACACTTTGGATTGTTAGCACTATTATCGGAAGTGCAGAACCTAAATACACTCGCTATGATACATATGAAACTAAAATGGCTTGCCAAATAGAGTGGCATCTTGTTACTATGGATTTTACTGAAGACGAAGTAGCGTATTGTGAAGGACCAGATGAATAAATTTATTTTTGATGTAGACGGAACACTAACTCCTAGTAGAGGAAAGATAGATAAAGAATTTGCAGCATGGTTTGAGCATTTTGCAACACATAATGCTTGCTATTTTGTAACCGGATCTGATAAGATAAAAACAGTTGAGCAAATAGGTTTACCGATTTATAATCTCGCTATTAGAGTTTATAATTGCAACGGTAATGATGTTTGGGAACAGAACGTAAATGTTCGTACAAATGAATGGATACTACCTGAAGATGCACATGCATATTTGAGTGACGAACTTTGTGCAAGTGCATTTCCTTTGCGTACAGGATTACACTTTGAACATCGGCCAGGTATGTGTAATTTTAGTGTTGTAGGACGCAATGCTACACAAAAACAACGTGCAGAGTATGTAACCTGGGATAAAGATTTTGACGAACGTGTTTATATTGCTCATAACTTTAATCAACTGTTTCCAGAGCTTGAAGCAAAAGTAGGTGGCGAAACAGGAATTGATATTGCACCAAAAGGAGCAGACAAAAGTCAAATTTTAAATGACTTTGATAAAGATGATGTTATTGTGTTCTTTGGCGATGCAATGCACCAAAACGGTAACGATTATCCATTAGCACAGGCTAATATAAAAGGAGAAAATTATCATGTGCAAGATTGGAAAGACACATGGAGGAAATTAAATGAAAATTTTAATAACAGGTCATAAAGGATTTATAGGCACACAGCTTTGTAAGTTCTTAAAAGACTACGATATTATAGGTCTTGATGTAAAAGAACATGAAGATCAAGATATACTAACTTGCGAATTACCTGATGTAGATATGGTTATACACCTTGCTGGTATAGGCGGTGTTAGAGAAAGCATGGACAATCCAAAACGCTATTGGTATAATAATGTAGAAGGCACAAAACGTATACTAGAAAGATATAAAAATATTCGTGTATTAGTTGCTGGATCCAGTTCGCAATACGAACCACATCTTAATCCTTATGCTGCAAGCAAAAATATAATAGAATACATTCCTCACTCTAATGTTTGTTTTATGCGATTTCATACTGTTTACGGTGATATTCCTAGAGCAAATATGTTTTTTGACAAACTGTTAAACAATAAGCTTGAATATGTTACTAATCATGAAAGAGATTTTATACACATAGAAGATTTGTGCAATGCTATTGGAATGATTATGAACGACAATAGAATACAAGGTCCTATTGATATTGGCACCGGAACTTGTGTAAAAATTTCAAATATAAGACCAGATTTGCCTATTCGCCTAAATACACCGGGGGAAAGACAAAGGACACAAGCTAATATTATGAAATTGTCAAGTTTAGGTTGGAAACCAAAACACACTGTAAAAGAATTTTTAAAAAATAAAGGTTTCTTGTATGAAGAAATTTGATGCAGTTTTGTTAGTTGATTGTTGGACTCCGAATTTTTGGAAAGACGATGAAAGAGCAAGAAAACAAAAAAAGTTTCACAATAGTCTTTTATCATTTTTAAGAACACAAGAATTTGATCAAGTGTTATTTGCAACAAAAGGCTTACCTGAAACCCAAACTGATCCTCGTTTAAAATATAAATTACATAGCAAAACAAAATCTAATAGCGAATTACATATTGAAGATATTGTTTCGTATTACGATTTGTACAAAAATTTGCAAGATAAAAGTAATATACTTTTAGGTGGCGCAGCATGGCAAATGTGTGTTCACGGAAATCATATAGGATTGTATGAATTAATGGATGAAAAAAATCTTACAATTCTTTCACATCCTTCTATGGTAGATAGTTTTATTGACGACGAAGAGCCTGTTACTAAACAAGACTTTGAAAATGATTGGATGATTACATGGTTCGAACGTGGCGATGGTTTTTATCATGCCAGTCATAGAAAGCATATAACAAAGTCTTTTAGAAAAATTGATGTTGACAAAACATAAAAAATGTAATATAATAAATTAAATCAATGGAGAAATACAAATGAAAGATATTTTACAAGACGTAGTAGCACATACTCATGCACTAGGATTTCTTAGTCTAGTTAAAGTTAGCAACGACGAAGGCACAGCAATTGATTCAATGGCAGAAGACCGTAGTGTTATTTTGTCAGCAGAAACACATTCACCCGTAGCAGAGTTTGTAGGCACATTTGGTATGCCTAACTTAGATAAACTTGCATTGCATTTAAAAAATCCAGAGTACAAAGACAATGCAAAAATTGATGTAGTACAAGCAGAACGCAACGGCGAAACTATTCCAACACACATTCACTTTGAAAATGCAGCAGGCGATTTTGAAAATGATTACCGCTTTATGAATAAAGCAATCATTGAAGAAAAACTAAAAACTGTTAAGTTCAAAGGCGCAAGTTGGAATGTAACACTACAACCTAGTGTAGCAAGCATTGCACGTATGAAGCTCATGAGTGCAGCACATAGTGAAGAGCCTACATTCAATGTTAAAACTGTAGACGGTAACTTAGTATTTTCGTTTGGTGATGCTAGTACACACGCAGGTGAGTTTGTATTCCAACACGGTGTAGAAGGTGCGCTACAACACATCTGGAGTTGGCCAGTAGCGCAGGTACAAAGTATTTTGAGCTTAGACGGCGATTTGACCATGAGCATTTCAGATCAAGGTGCTATGAAGATTAGCGTAAACTCAGGTATGGCAACATACGATTACATCCTACCAGCACAGAGTAAGTAAAATATGCGCAAAGACTTAACTGCATCACAAAATGACTACGCTAGATTTCTCCCAGCACTAAGTGGCTTCTATGCCACTTACGTGGGCAAACAGCGTTATAACGAATATGTAGATAAGTCACGTATCCCTTCAAACTTTACACACGGTGTAGAGAGTTTAAACTATCTTAACAAGCAAGAAGGTCAATTCCAGTACCAGTGGACACTTTACTCTGCAGGACACGCTGAACTAGACATTAACAAACATGCACCTAAAGAAGATATGGTGCGTAATAGAGATAGACAAAACTCTTGGATACTAGGCGACTCAGGTGGTTTCCAGATTGGTAAAGGCGTGTGGGAAGGTGACTGGAAGAATCCTAATTGTCCTAAAGCACAAAAGAAAAGAGAACAAGTTCTCCGTTGGATGGATGCTTATATGGACTATGGTATGATCCTTGATATTCCTGCCTGGGTATGTCGCTCGCCTGCGGGTAGAGAAGCAACTGGTATTACTAGTTATATGGAAGCTGTTGAAGGCACATACATTAACAATGACTACTGGATTGCTAATCGTACAGGTGCTTGTAAGTTCTTAAATGTTCTACAGGGTGAGAATCACGCTGAAGCAGATGACTGGTATGATCGTATGAAAAAGTACTGTGATCCTAAGCAGTATCCAGACAATCACTTTAATGGTTGGGCAATGGGTGGACAGAATATGTGTGATGTACATCTAGTGCTTAAACGTATTGTAACTATGCATTTTGACGGTTTGCTAGAAAAAGGCATTCACGATGTAATGCACTTCTTAGGAACATCAAAGCTAGAGTGGGCTTGTTTGCTTACTGACATTCAACGTGCTGTACGGAAAAACTATAATGAAAACTTTACTATTACCTTTGACTGTGCTAGTCCTTTCCTCGCAACCGCGAACGGACAGATCTACATTCAAAACGAAACTGAAGACAGAAGCAAATGGACGTATCGTATGGTGCCGTCAGTTGACGATAAGAAATATGCTACAGACAACCGTATCTTTAGAGACGCTGTTATATCAGATGGGATATTTAAAAACTTTGAAGACTCACCGCTTACCGCTGAACTCAAAGTATCAGACGTTTGCACTTATGCTCCAGGAGACTTAAATAAAATAGGTAAAGAAGGAAAGACATCGTGGGATAGTTTTAGTTACGCTATCCAAATGGGACATAATGTGTGGAGCCACATAAATGCAGTGCAAGAAGCTAACAGACAATACGACAATGGATGCATTCCGAGAATGCTTGTCCAAGAACGTTTTGATAGAATCTTGTTCAAAGATGTTGTGAACGAAATTTTTGCAAAAGACAATAAAGACGCTGCTCTTGCACTAATTGAAGAATATTCTAAGTTTTGGATGGCTATTCCAGGTACACGAGGTGCAGTAGGTAAGAAAACTGTAAACGCTAGTACACACTTTAATGCGCTTTTTGACGTAGAAGAACCAGAGACAGAAAATGATCACGAAGATGGTTTATTCACAGAAGCAGAGGAACATAAATTGGAGGAAATGGAGAATGAGCAACTATGAAACAGAAGAAGATAAACTTCGAGCTCATTACGAGGAATTAGAGAGAAAACATAGAGAACTTGACAACGAGCTAATCGAACGTTATAATAATCAAACAGTAACAGACGAAGTTCGTAGAATGAAAACTATGAAACTCTATTTAAAAGACGAAATGCATCGTATTAACGCTTACTTGATACAAAAAGGCTTAGAATGAAAAGAGATTACGAAAACGGTGAACACGACGATGTTGTGTTCTTTACAGGCATTGAAGTAGAACGTACACCTGCTTACGGCAAGAAAACACTATTTGTAACTGGCGTTCAAGATATTGAAACAGTGTTTGAACATTTTGCAACACAAGAATGTGAGCATATTTTCTTTGGTGCTAATCATAGTTTTAATCCTGGCGTTAATTTTCCAAAAGATGCAGATGCATGGGAAGAATGGGAAAACATGATTGAATACTTTTTAGAAAAGGGTGTACCTTGTACACTAGATGTTCCGTTCAGTCACGCAGAAGCATTACTAGAAACTACAATGATTGAAACAGATTTGTTTATTCCACAAATCCGCATTCCACTTCCTTACATCAAGCAATATAATTATAACACTATGATTAAAATCGATGACAGAGATTTTAAAGCAACTAATCCAGGTGTTTGGTGTCATAGACTACACAATCTAATGGACGATAAAAAATTCACTGATTGGAGTGAATACGAACTTGACAAACCTCTATAAAGAAAGTATAGTAATAATATGCAAGAACGATATTATGAATATATGAAACGTAGAATGAAAGAAGAAGATAAAAAAATGTCAATGCAAAATGCAGAACGTAGTATTTGGGTAACCTTTTCAAAAGAAGGGGTACATATGTACCCAGGTGCTGACACAGATCCTAAACTAGCAACTGGCGATTGGGATGATGTATCATTCCTTGGTATTCCACATCGTCATATTTTCCACTTTCGTGTTCGTATTGAAGTATTTCATAACGATCGCGACATTGAATTCATTCAGTTTAAACGCTGGATGGAACGGTTGTATGCAGAAGTAGATAGTTCTACAGCAGTACTACAACTTAACCACAAGTCATGTGAGATGATTGCAGATGACTTGTATCAAGAAATTTCTAACAAATATCCAGGCCGGTTTGTAGAAATTAGTGTTGCTGAAGACAACGAAAACGGCTGTTCAATTTTTTACCCAAGGTCATAACCATCATAAGAGGATTATTAAAATGGCTAATAACTTTCCACCGGTACAAAAGATTTTTGACGACTTGGACAAGTTTCGCGACTATTGTCGCTTTGAAGGCAAGCCCTTCAATGAAGCAGATTTATACAACGATAAATCATGGGTTTGGGGTGCATACAAAAAGCACCAAGGTTGGTTGAGAGCTAAAGCTCGAAATAATAATAGGAATCAAGTACAAAGGAGAAGCTAATGACAATTTATATCGTAGACATTGAAGCAGTAGACACACGTTACACAAAGCAGTGGAAGGACTTTCTTCCTACGCAACTGCAACATGCTACGAATAATGAAGTTGTTGTAATTAGTGGAGGGGAAACGCCTCAGGCAACTACGCCTGGGGCTTTTCTTAACTTTGGTGGAACCAATGTGTACAAGAGCAAACAGCTCGAACAAATTGGTGAAATGTTTTGCAAAGGAGAAATTAAAGATGGAGATTATTTCCTATATACGGATGCGTGGAACCCAACTGTTATCCAGTTGCGCTACATGGCTGAACTCCTTGGGGTCGACATTAGAATTGGTGGTCTTTGGCATGCTGGTTCTTATGATCCACATGATTTCCTAGGTAGGCTCATAGGCGATAAGCCTTGGGTCAGACATGCTGAAAAAAGCATGTACTACACATACGATAACAACTTCTTTGCAACAGATTTTCATATCGATATGTTTGTTGATACTATTTTAGATAAAAATAATAATGATCACTGGACAACTGAAGAAGTAATAGATTTTTACGAAACAACTCAACGTGTAGGTTGGCCTATGGAGTATCTAAAAGAAAGCCTTGTTACTTACAGCGGTATGGACAAACGCAATCTTATACTCTTTCCGCATCGCATTGCTCCAGAAAAACAAGTTGATATCTTCCGTGATCTATCAGAGCAACTTCCTGAATATGAATTTGTAGTGTGCCAAGAACGTGAACTTACTAAGAACGAATATCACAACTTGCTAGGCGAAGCTAAAATGGTGTTCTCAGCTAACTTGCAGGAAACACTTGGTATTAGTTGGTATGAAGGCGCACTTGTAAATGCTATTCCAATGGTTCCTGATAGACTGAGTTATACAGAAATGGCACTGCCTGAGTTTAAGTATCCTAGTGTGTGGACTGAAGACTTTGCTAGTTATCGCAAACATAGAGGAGAAGTTGTTGCTAAGATTCGTGACTATATGGAAAACTATGACGATTACCTTGTAAGTTTAGACAAGCAACGAACTAAACTAAACAAAGATTTCTTTAGCGGAGCAGCATTGTATGACGCAATCAAAGGATGATACATTTACTATAGATATTAGTGATTTAAAGTTAGATGATATCTTAGATACTTCTGATAATATTACACTCGATCTAGGTGATATTAACATGGGTACTACTACAACGTATTGGGCAGGCGATAGTGTAACTGATATAACTATGTCTACTGGCGATGGTACATTTACACTAACAAGCAATGATACCATTACAATAGACGGGCATAATACTGAGTTTAACACAGATTGGATTTATAATTATAACCAAATTGACCCAGATAAAGTTGAACGTATGTGTAAACAGTATCCAGCACTAGAAAAAGTTTGGCGCAACTTTAAAAGCGTATACGATATGGTTAAACAAGATTACGAAGGTAAGAAAAAAGCAGGAGAAATAGACGATGACCTTCCGTTCTAAATTTTTAAACTGGCTAGAGAAATTAGGTCGTAAAAGAGTTATAATGGATAGACACAATAACGAGCCATACCTAACTAGGTATTACTTGTTTTTAAAAGAAAGGAAATGGTTTCCTTTTAACATTTTTTTACACAATTTCCACAAAGGAGACTTAGATGATTTACATGATCACCCTTGGCCTTTTATCACTTTTATCATTAAAGGTGGTTATTGGGAACATACACCAAATGGCCGTTTTTGGCGCGGCGCAGGCACGTTACGGATTGCCAGCTGTCATAGCCTTCACCGTGTTGAGCTTGAACCTGGCGTTGATGTATGGACTTTATTCATCCCAGGTCCTAAGCTAAGAGATTGGGGATTCTTACGTAAAGGCGAATGGATTCAACACGAGCAATATATGAGAGAAAAATATGAACGTTAAAAAGCACTATTATTCGTGGCAGGATGTAGAACGTGCTTGCCTAAACATTGCATTACAAATGTATAACGACAACTGGAAGCCTGACTATATTGTAGGTATTACTCGAGGCGGCAACGTACCTGCTACTATTTTATCTAATATGTTAGGTGTACGTTGCGAAGCACTAAAGGTTAGTTTGCGTGATAACTACGACGGTGAAAGCAGTGAATCTAACTGCTGGATGGCAGAAGATGCGTTTGGCTATATTCCTATAGAAGAACAAGAAACTTGTCGCTGGGATAATAAACTACGCAAGAACATTCTTATTGTAGACGATATCAACGATACTGGTGCTACATTCAACTGGATTAAACAGGACTGGATGAGCGGATGTTTGCCCAATGAAGAAGATGCGTGGAACAGTGTTTGGGGTGGACAAAATCCTAATGTTCGATTTGCTGTTATTACAGAAAATCTTTCTAGCAACTTTGATGGTGTACGTTATTACGTACACGAAGTTAATAAAGCAGAAGAAGATGTTTGGCTTGTATATCCTTGGGAGAATGTAGGGAAATGAACGAAAAAGAACGACAAGATAAATTAAATTATCTCAAAGGTTTAGAGAGTAGTATACAAGCAAGACTTGAAGAGCTAAAAGAAGCACAAGAAAACAATGCAAAAGGTAATCATATAAACAGTATTCAATCTGGAATTTTTGCAAGACGTAGACAGATTGCGAAACTAAAAAGAGAATTAGGCATTGAAAGAAAGAACTAAGGAGTCGTAAAATGGCAACAACAGAAGAAAAGGTAGAACTAGTAGAAACAATCAAAGGTCCACGATACTACCGCATTCACATTTCAGGATACGGTGGCGAAGCGGCTTATATGAGCATTACAAAAGAAGCACACGACTTTTGGCAACCTATTTGCGAAGAACACGGTGACAGTGACTTTGTTAACTATCTTGTATCAGACGAGGATGAAGAAGAATACGAAAACATCGATAGTGTCCCGCCTGAAGCAGACTTTCTAACTAGTTATGGCGCCGACGATTACAAGTCATCTTGGTACGAAGCACCATCTGAATATGAGCATCAATGGGGTGTTGAAATTGGTAGTGCATATATGGACATTGACGAAGTAGACAGCGATGACTATAGTGCAAACGTTGTTCGTGAAGTAATGAATCGTGAAGGTGTACAAGACTTGTGTGAACGAATTGGTGAAGAAACAGATTGGAATGTAGAAATGTGGGATTCACAAGAGTGTTATGCTGGTGAAGATGTAGAGTATATTGCACAGATGTATTCAAGTGAAAAAGGGTCGTTCTTTGATGGCGTAATTGAAACCGTAGGAGAGTTTGATCCTAAGAAACTTGAGTTTCATTGTAGCGAATATGACAACGGCGAAGAATGTATTACATCAATTGTATATGACGGTGTTGAAATTGATAATAATGGTGGCGATACTAACGGAAAAGGCTACTACGCAAGTGTATGGAAAAATAATTAATGATTGATACTTTAGAAAAAGCTCAACAAGAAGGTCGTGCACCTTGGACTGATGTAGAATATAACACAAAGGATTTTGTTGTATACAAAGACAAGTTTCCAGTTACAGAAGGTCATACATTAGTTGTTCCAAAACAAAACACTGTAGATGACATCATGCGTTGTTTTAAATTTGCTGTAGAAATGGGCAATCAAAATGTTCAAAGTTTAGCAAATAATATTACAGGTTATAATGTAGGAATTAATGCAGGAGAAAGTGCGGGACAAACTTGCATGTATCCCCATGTACATTTAATATTCCGTAGACACGGAGATTGCGAAAATCCAAAAGGAGGTATACGTCATTGTGTTCCCGGTAAAGGAGATTATACTAGACTTTCTTCTGGATTTACAGAATATGATATAAGCACTCTTGAAAGGACGTAAATGAATACTGTACCAATTCCAGATAAAGTTATAGAATTTAATCCTTTAAAAATGGATAACGAAGTTCTAGTAGATGATTATCTATGGCTATTTAAATTTGACGATATTGATAATAACAAATTGTTACAGACCTGTTTTGATGTAGGAAATTATATAGATGATAATTTTCCTCCTGTTCCTGATACAGGAGTTTATGGATGTCCAACATCCTATTACCACGGACATTATAATCTTTTTAGTTTTCCCAGTACTGAATTATATAAGCTATACAATAATATGGCTAAAAAATTATATTCAGTGATGAGAGAAGATGATTATTACATACGGTGTTGGGTTAATTTATTTGAACCTGGTCAAAATATAGATTGGCACAAACATTGGGGTAAAGATAGTAGAGCTTATCACGGATTTTATTGTGTTAATGTAGAAGGCGAAAATCATTCTTATACAGACTATCTTATAAAAGGGTACTGGGATAATCGATTTAGAGTATTAAGTAAGAATGGATATTGTGTATTTGGAAAATCTGAAGATGATTTGCATAGAGCTTCGCCCTGGGAAAATGATGGTTATAGAGTTACTATAGCATTTGACGTAGGGCCAATATCAGTTTTACAAACGCAAAATGGGTATATGACTGACAAGCCTCATGATTTAATACCTTTAATTAAAAAAAATGTTTGACAAAAACCTAAATAAAGTATATAATATAAACAATAAGACATCCTCGTCTTTAACTCGGAGAATATAAATTGAGCAAAGCAGAACAAATTAAAGCAAAACTAGAAGATGCTGGTATCCGTTACTGGGCAGGCGATAATATTTCAGAAGTCCTACAAAACGGTGACAAAGAAGCACTTATTGATGATGCTACACTAGCATTTGAAGGTGTACTTGATGCACTACTAATTGATCGTCATAACGATCCTAACTCTAAAGGCACAGCAAAACGTCTTGCTAAAATGTACTTTAATGAGATTATGGCAGGACGTTACGATCCTGCACCAGATGCAACAGCATTTCCAAACGACTCAGATGAACGTTACGAAGGTATGCTTGTAGTGCGTTCTGAACTTAAAAGTATGTGTTCACATCATCACCAGCCAGTAGCAGGTGTTGCATATATTGGTATTATTGCCGCAGACAAATTAATTGGCTTATCTAAATACACACGTATTGCACAGTGGTGTGCTAGACGTGGTACACTGCAAGAAGAACTTGCAAACGACATCGCACGTGAAATCCAAAAAGCAACTGGTGCAGAACACTTAGGTGTTTACATTCAAGCAACACACGGTTGCTGTGAGAATCGCGGTATTATGGCACATAGTTCATTGACACAAACAACTGTACTTAAAGGTGCGTTTAAAGATGATCCCGGTACAAAGAAAGAGTTCTTTGACAACATTAAACTACAACAGGAGTTCAGCTGCTAATGGGTGATTATATTGCAGTGCGCATAGCACAAGTGTTTATTATAGCAGTGTTTGTAATGGGTATGATAGGTTTAGGAATTGAATTGTACACAGGAAGGTTGCCACTATGAAGCTACGTTATTCAGAAGCATTTTACAGTGTACAGGGCGAAGGCAAGTTTGTTGGAGTCCCTAGTGTGTTCTTAAGAACTTTTGGTTGTAACTTTCGTTGTATGAACTTTGGCACAGGTGAAACAAAAGATCGTTGGACACTACACAAAGAAGGTAAAAAATACAACGATGAAGTTGCAGAACTAATTGCAAAAGATGTTCACAAGACTACAAAAGAGTTTAACGACTTGCCTATCATCCACACAGGCTGTGACACATATGCAAGTATCTATCCAGAGTTTAAACACTTTAATAAACTTGCAGAAGTAGACGAAGTGGTTGAACATCTTCTTTCACTTACTCCAGAAGGTAAGTGGACAATGGATAATGGTCAAGACATCCATTTGATATTAACAGGTGGAGAACCTTTGTTAGCGTGGCAAAAGCTCTACATAGATTTATTTGAGCATCCAAAGATGCAGGACTTAAAAAATGTTACATTTGAAACAAACACTACACAACGTCTACATGACGATTTCTACAACTATCTCAACAATCAAACAAGATTTACAGTTACGTGGTCTTGTTCCCCAAAACTTAGTGTTTCAGGAGAACCTTGGGATACTGCTATACTGCCTGCTGTCGCTAGTCAGTATAGCCATATTAACGGCAGTGACATTTATCTTAAGTTTGTTGTCGCTACTCAAGATGATTTTGACGAAGTTAGCAGGGCTGTGGACGCTTACAAAAGTGCCGGGCTACAATGTCCAGTATATCTTATGCCGTTGGGTGGACGCAGTGAAGAATATTCCCTCAACGTTAAAGACGTGGCAGAAGCCTGTATGGCGAGAGGATGGCGATTCACTCCAAGACTCCACATATCGCTATTCGGGAATGCCTGGGGGACTTAGTGAAGAAGATCTTGAAATCCTACGTGGTAAAAAGATCACAGAAGAACAATATGAAAAAGTAAGGAGGCAGTTATGAAAAAATTTTTAAAAGACATAACAGGCATCACAAAAAAAGAAAAAGAACTAGAAGAGCAGGAAATGGCTCTTCTTAAAAAGAAAGATCCTAAAGAATATGCCACTAGGCGTAAAGAACCTTGGGTCAGTGTATTAGATGTTAAAGTAAATGAAGATAACGTTCGCAACGGTTTCTTTGAACTTGACTGGAACAAATACTTTATTGCACAACTAATTGAAAATGGTTACGGTGTAGACAATGATCCAGAAGAAGAAATTGTAGATCGTTGGTTCCGTGATATCGTTTACAATATGCTAGAAGCCGAAGGGCAAAGTACTGATAGAGGTGCTGGTTATATTAATGTTGTTCCTATATCAAAAGGCAAAAGCGAAGTATCATGATTTTTAAAAAGCTCTTTGGATATATTCCTGTTTTTAAACTTGACAAAAGTAAACATAGACAATATAATAGTTTATATGAAGACTTATGTATGTGAGGACAAATGAGCACTTATATTTTAGTAGATACAGCAAACACTTTCTTTAGAGCTCGTCATGTAGTGCGTGGCGATTTGGATACTAAAGTAGGTATGGCTCTACACATTACACTTAACAGTGTAAAGAAAGCATGGCAAGACTTTAATGCAGATCATGTTGTATTCTGTTTAGAAGGACGCAGTTGGCGTAAGGACTATTATGAGCCTTACAAGCGTAACAGACAAGAAACTCGTGATGCAATGACTCCTGCACAGCAAGAAGAAGATACTGTGTTTTGGGAAATCTTTGATGAATTCAAAGACTTTATTGGCACAAAAACTAACTGTACTATGATGCGTCATCCGCAATTAGAAGCAGATGATTTGATTGCTGGTTGGGTACAATCACATCCTAATGACAATCATGTTATTATTAGCACAGACGGTGACTTTGCACAATTGATTGCTCCTAACGTAAAACAGTACAACGGTGTTAGCAATACAACTATTACACACGAAGGCTACTTTGACGACAAAGGTAAACCTGTTGTAGATAAGAAAACTAAAGAGCCTAAAGGTGCTCCTGATCCGCAATGGCTACTATTTGAAAAATGTATGCGAGGTGATACAAGTGACAATGTTTTCTCTGCTTATCCAGGTGTTAGAAAAAAAGGTACAAAGAACAAAGTTGGTCTTATAGAAGCGTTTGAAGATAAAAGTACAAAAGGCTTCAACTGGAATAATATGATGCTACAGCGTTGGGTTGATCATAATGGTGATGAGCACCGTGTACTAGACGATTACAATCGCAACGTTACATTGTGTGATTTGTCTGCACAACCTACAGAGATTAGAGAGATAATTAATAACACTATTGCAGAAGTAGAACCTAAGAACATATCACAGGTTGGTATGCGCCTTATGAAGTTTTGTGCCAAGTGGGATATGCAACGAATTGCAGACCAAGCAGCATCTTTTGCAGAACCTTTACAAGCGAGATACCCTAAATGACATTAAAAGCAAAATCAGTATTAAAAGATAAATTTTGGATTGTTGAAGAAGACGATCAAAGAGTTGGAACACTTTCCTGGAATGACGATCGTTATATGTTTTCAAGTACAGCAGAGACTTGTTTCTTTGATAACACTCGCCAAATGAAAAAAAAGTTTGGCACAGAAATGATTTTTGTTACTAATGACACAAATATAACAACTGTAGACAAAGATAAAATAGTACACGGTTATCCAACAAGTGTAACACCTTTTAATTCTATGTATGATGTAAAAAGAAAACTACCGTTGTTTACAAAAAGTGACAACTCTAAAAGTATGTATTGTGCGGGATACTATGTAATCTGTTTTGACAAAGGATGGGTTAAATCGTTTTGTCCTAAACTAATTACTGTAGAACGTTATAATTTTAAAGGTCCTTTTAAAACAGAATTAGAAATGCGTCAGGAGTTAAGTCGTGTCAACAAATAGTCCTTTAAACACTATACCTATACAACAGTTTATTCAACAGGTAAAGAGTGCTGAAAACAGCAGAGCAAAAGAAGTTAAGATAGATATTCAGCAGGCAAAAAATCTTGCATTTACTTTAGGTATTGTTATGAGTAGGTTAACTTCTGATCTTGAAGAACTTATTAATAAATCTAATAATACCGAAGAAGTTATTAATATTACAATGGACGGCGGCAATAGTTTTGAATAAACTACTCATATAACTTATAAAGAGATAAATATATGCGTATATTATACAAAGGATACGCATATGAGTAGGCCAAAGCCAAATATATTATTAGAAAAAGTAAACAACAAAACATATAGAAGCGAACAAGTCCTAGAAGCTGAAGCTATTTGGGCTGTATTCTATATGAATAAAGCTTTTAATCTTAAAAGTTCAAATGCCCTCACAAATTATCCTGGTCCTAAGTATAAAAAAACTGCTTTTTCTAATCCAGGTCATGCACATAATCTAGCCAAAAAATTAAACGATATGTTTAATTGTGATGATTTTACTGTTGTAAAACTCACAGATGGCGAAAAAGTTGACGAATGAATAAGGAAGCATATACTAAGATTTTTCTAAAAGAAAAAGGATTAGCTATTAGTGATGCTAATCTAAAACAATACATGCCTATATGGTGGCAAAATACTAGAAATAAATCACAAGGCGGCTTACGTTTAACAGAAGAAGGATATAATACTTTACAAGAAATTGGCATAGAAGTTTATGATATACCATATCCTAAAGATATGCCACTTACTACACAAGTTATTATATTTTTAGATCAATTTATTGATTGTCCATATTTTCTTACAAATAGAAGTATAACTGTAACTAATGAAAAGAAAGCTGTCGAGCTAACTCTCTTTAGTGGAGATTTACGTAAATACGGCATTATAAAAGCAATGAAAAGGCAAGGCAAAGATGTGGAATAGAGGACACATAACTCCAAAATGGAAAGAAGAATACAAAAGATTTAATTATACACATAAAGAAGCACATCCTGCAGATGTAGAATATTGGCGAAGACAAGGTTACACTTACAATACTTTTACAGGAGACATGTTTGCTAAACAAGATCAAATGCCCGATTGGGTTAATGATATGCAAAATGAAATAGGGTTATTTGATTGTGGATTTACATTCTACAAAATGAAGTCTGGTATTGTTATGCCTAAACATGTAGATCACTTTGAAACATATTGTAGAATATTTAATTGCAAAAAGAATCAAGTTTGGAGAGCAATTGTTGCTTTAGAAGACTGGCAAAGTGGCCATTATTTTGAGATTGATAACACTCCTATAATTGATTATAAAGCGGGCGATTATGTCATTTGGAGTCATGAAATGGAACATATGGCTGCAAATTTAGGACAAAATACTAGATATACTTTACAGATTACTGGAAAAAAATTGTAAGCTATTGATTATTAAGCTAATCTTTTTTATGAAAAAGGTTGACTTTTGCTGTAGTGATGCTATTATATATACATACTTAGCAAATACAGAAGGGCTTAAATTATGGAAACCGTAGCAACTCGTACAGTTACACCAAAAACTGCTAAATCATCAGTTAAGCATGCACTAACAAAACAACGTCCTATCTTCCTTTGGGGACCTCCAGGTATTGGTAAGTCTGATATTGTTGCGCAAATTACAAACAGTTTGCCTAACTCACATTTGATCGATGTTCGTTTGTCACTATGGGATCCTACTGACATTAAAGGTATTCCGTACTTTGATTCTAATACTAGCACAATGCAATGGGCACCGCCTGCAGAACTTCCTTCAGAAGAGTTTGCGGCACAATACGACAATATTGTATTGTTCCTAGACGAAATGAACTCTGCGGCTCCTGCTGTACAGGCAGCGGCTTATCAACTTATTCTTAACCGCAAGGTTGGTACTTATAAATTGCCAGACAATGTTATGATTGTTGCGGCAGGTAACCGTGAAGCAGACAAAGGTGTTACTTACCGTATGCCTGCTCCGCTTGCTAATCGCTTTATCCACTTGGAAATGACTGTATCATTTGATGACTGGTTTGAGTGGGCTGTTGATAATAACATTCATTCAGATGTTGTAGGTTATTTGCAATTTAGTAAACAGGATCTATATGATTTTGATCCGAAATCATCTAGTCGTTCTTTTGCAACGCCTCGTTCGTGGTCATTTGTATCAGAATTACTTGAAGATAAAATTGACGAAAACACCACTACAGATCTAGTTTCGGGTGCAGTAGGTGAAGGACTAGCTGTTAAGTTTATGGCACATCGCAAAATTGCTTCGGATATGCCTAATCCAACAGATATCTTAGCAGGTAAAGTCAAAGACTTGCATAACAAAGAAATTAGTGCAATGTATTCACTTACAGTATCTCTTTGCTATGAGTTAAAAGAGGCGTCAGACAAGAACGATAAAAAGTTTGACAACAAAGTTAACAACTTTCTGCGTTTTGCAATGGATAACTTTGATACAGAACTAGTTGTAATGGGAATTAAACTTGCACTAACACAGTATTCACTACCCATTGATCCAGATGAAGTTGAATGTTTTGATGAATTTCACGATCGTTATGGCAAATATATTAAGGCAGCACAGACTGCTTAAGATACAAAACGAACGGTCTCTTTTGAGGCCGTTTGGCTTTGTTTTTTTGGTTGACAAATTCATTAAATACTGTTATACTATATGTATAGAAAATGGTAAACAGAAGGGCAAATGAAATGGCTGTTTTAGTAAGCGAAAAAAATACTGCTAGTAAACTAAAAAACTGGCAACCTGATCCAAATATTACTCCTGAACAACTAGAAGAAATGCGTGTTGAAGTATACGACCGCATTATTGTTGCACGAGTAGGTTTGTTATTACGTCACCCATTTTTTGGCAATATGGCAACTAGATTAAAAATACTCGCTGCCGATGATTGGTGTCCTACTGCTGCCGTTGATGGCAAAAATCTTTACTACAACACTCAATTCTTTAATGCTATGAACAATAAAGAAATTGAGTTTGTTATTGCACACGAAATTTTGCACTGTGTATTTGATCACCTAGAACGTCGAAATTGGCAGGATCGTAACTTAGATCCTATGATTAGTAACATTGCACAAGACTATATTGTAAACAATGTTTTGGTAAGAGACAAAATTGGTGAAAAACCTAGTATTGTTGATTGCTTTCAAGATTTTAAATACGATAATTGGACTTCCGAAGAAGTATACGAAGATATCTTTAACAAGTATGACGAAGAACAGTTACGTCAATTAGGAGAATTGTTAGACGAACACCTTGATCCAGAAGAAGGCGATGGTGCAGCCGACGGCGATGCTGGCGAAGAAAAAGATGTAAATGGCAACGGTGTAAGCAAGAAAAAACCAAAGTATTCTAAAGAAGACTTACGTAAAATACGTGACGAAATTAAAGAAAATATGATTTCGGCAGCGCAAAGTGCTGGTGCAGGTAACGTTCCTGCAGGTGTTCAGCGTATGATCAAAGAGCTTACTGAGCCTAAGATGAACTGGCGTCAACTGCTTCGTCAGCAAATCCAAAGTATTATTAAGCATGACTTTACTTTTTCTCGTCCTTCACGTAAAGGTTGGCACGTAGGTGCTGTACTTCCAGGTCAAAACTTTGACGAAACAATTGACATTTGTTTGGCTCTTGATATGAGTGGTTCAATTGGCAATTCGCAAGCATCTGATTTCTTAGGCGAAGTAAAAGGCATCATGGAAGAATTTAAAGATTATAATATTAAAATCTGGTGCTTTGACACTGCTGTATACAATGAACAAAGTTACAGTGCAGACGGTGGTGAAGACTTAATGGATTACGAAATTAAAGGCGGAGGCGGCACTGATTTTATGTGTAATTGGGAATATATGAAAGAAAACGACATTGTTCCTAAAAAGTTCATTATGTTCACAGACGGATATGCTTGGGATAGTTGGGGTGATCCTGACTATTGCGAATCAATCTTTTTAATTCACTCTAACCACGATCAAAATTTACAGGCACCGTTTGGTACTACCGTGCATTACGATAAGGCAGCATGATTAAAGAAAAAACATTAAAACCATTAGAAATACTCGAGGCGAGACAGCTTCGATTTTCGCCGCCGCATTTCGAATGTGTGGACATTACACTAAGATATAACTTAGAAGATTCTTTAATCAAATGGATTAAAAAAAATCTTAAAAAACGTTTTTATGTCGGAAAAAATATTAAAGTATCAAACAACAGTAAAAAAATATTATTAACTGTTTCTTTTGAAGATTCAAAAGAACTTAGTTATTTCATGTTAGCTTGTCCACATTTAAAGTATAACTAAATAAACTGCGCATATATAATTGTATAGGAGAATAAAATATGAGCGATGAAACTAAAGTAGAAGAAACTGCAACTCAAGAAGCACCGGCAACTGAAAGTAATGCACCTGATTTGACAGTAAACGATCTACAAGCTTTGAAAAGTATTATTGACGTAGCTAGCCAACGTGGAGCATTTAAACCAAACGAAATGGTTACAGTTGGTCAAACTTATAATAAATTAGAACAATTTTTAGGAGCAGTTGCCGTAACGCAACAAACTCAAACATCCTAAGGGAGGAAATTATGTTAAAACACGTTGGCCGCATGGCTAAGAATAAAAGAAAAATAGTAGTAGCTTATAGAGTAGTACCCGATGAACCGGATAATTGTATTGTTGTTACTACAGAAAACCTAATGGCCGAAGAACACGATGCACTAATGAAACTAGTTGAATCTGATGCAGGCCAATCAGAAGAGCATCTTGCAAATGCTATGGCACGTTCTAGAATGCCAGATGGTAAAATTATGTTAGCTGCATTGCATACTACTGGCAAAATGGTTAAGGTTGCAACTGCTGATGTCGAAATGACTCCTAACTCTAACACAGTAATTAAATTATCAGAACTAAACGAAGTTATTGCTGGACAAAAAGGAGTTACTGTTGCAGATTTGGCTGTACAAGACAACTCTCCAGCAGCTAGACAGCAACAACGCACAACTAGCGCAGAAGCAACTAGTACAGACGGTGTGTTATCAGATGAAGATTTAGCAGCTCAATATAGATCACAAGCAGATGCTATGTTTAAAGAAGCAAAAAGACTTCGCGAGCAGGCCGAAGAGCTAGTGCCTACAAAAAAGAAAGCCAAAACAAAGGCCGAAGAAGGTGTCGGATAAACTTCCTGAACATATTGTAGATCAATGGCCAGAAATTTTAAAAGACATCGAGATAAAAGCTGTTCCAATAGAGTATCTTAGATTTGTTAGTGTTTACTTTCACGACGGCGAAATATGGGAAATAGATGTTAGGCAGGAACTTCTAGAAGATTCTGAAACATCTTTAGAAGAAATACTAGAAGAATTTTTTGATCAAAACAACGAAGAAATTAAAAAAATTGATTTCCAAATTGACGCTCCTTCTATGATATCTGATATTAAAAGTAAAACTAAAACTTTTATGAAGAAAAGAAAGTAAAGGTAATATCTACTTATTAGATAAATATATATAATAAACGGATCAGGAGTAAAATAATGGCATTACGTCTAAGAAGAGGAACAGACGCAGAACGTCAGTTAATAACCCCTTTAGAAGGTGAGTTAGTTTATGTTACGGATACAAAGTCCTTATATGTAGGCGATGGAAACACACAAGGCGGGGTTCTTATTGCTACTTCTGGGGAAGTTTCCAATACATTAGCAGGATTATTAGATACAGACTTTGTTGCATTACAAGATGGTGATGTAATACGATATGACCAAACAACAGGAGAATGGATTAATTCTCAATCTGCATTAGAACTTGATGATATATTAGATGTATTATTAACAGGATCTGTATACGGAGATGTACTTTTTTATGACGGTAACAACTGGAAAAATTTAGCATCTACGGATCTTGTAGATGATGCAATTAGTGCAATTACGCTAAACGAAATTAACGGTGTTATATATACTAGAACTCCTAAATACGGAGACGTTTTAACACACGACGGTAACACATGGAAAAATTTAGATATTAAAGATTATGCTGATTATATTCTAAGCAAATCTCAATCTCATAGGCTTACTTTAGTAGGCAACGATAGTACAATTCTAGTTGATCCAGTAACAAATACACTAAGAGGTACACTAGAAGGTGATGTTTACGGTACATTATACGACGGTCTAGGTAATTTAATCATCGACGAATTTAGTAAAGCTGCTCTTGTAGATGTTAGAGATCCTACTAATACACATACAGTTTTAGATAACTTTACAGGTGAATTAAAAAGAGGCGAAAACGGACAAACAATTATTCAAGGTGGGGCTTCGCCAGTATTCATTGGTAGCGTAGATGGGCCTGTAAGAGGTACTGTTGTAGGTCCAGATTTAAACATCATTCTTAACCATGATACAGCAACACTAACAGGCCAATTAATTGGTAGTGTATTTACAGATGACAGTTTAACAGTAGTTGATGGCCTAACAGGTAATGTTAATACACCGTTACTAACAGCTGATGACATTAATGCTTCTATAATTACAGCTAGTTTAACTGATCCATTTTCGGGTGATGTAAAAGACGTTGAATTTGTTTCTTCAGAAACCGAAGACGTAGGTATAAGAATATTTAGACAAGCACAGGTTGCAGATGCATTACAAACAGATATTGGTACAATATATTTTGATTCTGTAGACAAAAACGCAGGCGACTTTCAAAGTACTGGATCTTACATTACGTCAACAGCACAGCAAAACGGTACAGATCCATATCTAAAAACAAAAATTAGCATGGGTACTATTGACGGTGCTGGTAATCCTACTTCAGACAACAACTTTACTATTACTTGGGAAGGTAATTTTGGTGTAGGTAAAGATGATCCTAGTACTAAACTCGATGTTAATGGAGATATTAAAGCTTCGAATTCAATAGCACCTGGTTCTTTTGCAGATGCAACAGCACGAGATGCTACAATAACATCACCAGCAGCAGGTATGATTGTTTTTTTACAAGATAATCAAGGCTTCTTTGCATATGTTGACGACACAGGACTAGCGGGCGGTGGACCATCAAATGCTACACCTGGTTGGTTACAACTAAGTTACATTTAAACCATAATAATTAATAATACTCCTTTGTGTTAATAAATAATATACACATCGGAGCATTTATGAATCATAATACTGTTGTAAGATCTCTTCAAATTTTAACTCACTTACTTGCACTATACGGTGTGTATTATAGTGTAGTAAATTCAGCATGGGCATTTTTAGGAACGAGTGTATTAGTATACTGGTTTATAGGAGTCTTTGGAATTAATATAGGATATCATAGACTGATATCACATAGAAGTTTTGAAACATACAAACCTATTGAATATTTACTTGCACTAATAGGTTGCATAACTTCAATTGGTAGTCCATTAGCATGGAGTGTTTTACATAGGCATCATCACGGTCATGCTGAAAAAGATACAGATGTTCATAGTCCTTATCATTTAGGATGGTTTAGAGCCTGGTTTGGATTGTGGAGTGTTCCGCATATTAGTCCTAAGCTGTCAAGAGATCTAAGAAAAATAAAGTTTTATAGATTTACACACAAATATTATTTACATATAATTGCTTTATATATTCTAATACTTGCACTAATTGACCCGTTATTTATTGTTTATGTGTATGCAATACCTGCTGTATTAGTGCTACATAGCACTAGCGCAATAATAGTAATAGCTCATATGCACGGATACAAAACACATAACACAGATGATGAAAGTCGTAACAGTTGGATTGCAAGTTTAATTACACTAGGTGAAGGTTGGCACAACAATCATCATAACAATAGTAAAGCATGGAACAACCAAGAGCGTTGGTGGGAACTTGATCCGCCTGCTTGGATAATTAGAGCTATAAAAAAATGAATTACGGAACAAAAGTACAATTATTAACATTGTTAAATCATATAGTTTTAGCTATTGGCATTTACTATACTAATAACTGGTCACTATTATGGTTAGGATTATTAATGTATTTGTTTGTAGGACTTTTTGCAGCAAATATATCTATGCATAGATATTTGTCTCACAGAAGTTTTGAAACTGGACCATTGCGTGAAAAGTTTTTAAAATATGTAAGTGTACTTGCATGTTTTGGAAGTCCTTTAAGTTGGGCTGCGCTACATAGACATCATCACAAAACAAGCGACACAGAATTAGACATACAAAATCCAAAAACTATAGGAGCTCTCAGAAGCTGGAGTAGCTTATATCCCGAAACAAATATAAGTCCAAGACTTGTAGGCGATATGTTACGAGACAAAGATATAAAATTTATTCATAATAATTATTTTACAATTATAACAGTAATTTATATTATATTATTTTTAATTGATCCTATGTTACTAGTTTGGGGATTTGTTTTTCCAGCAGTATTAAGTTTTCACGGAGCGGCAGCAATAGGTGTTATTCCACATTACCAATGGGCTGGTTATAAAGTAGTAGAATCTAATGATGACAGTGTTAACAGTCCACTTGCATGTCTTTTAAGTTTAGGTGAAGGATGGCACAACTATCATCACTATAAATCTGCAGATTATAGACACGGACACAAATGGTGGGAATTAGACCCTAGTGCTTGGATAATTGAAAGGATATTTTTAAAATGACACCAGATGATTACTATATGAACTTTGCCTACGTTAGTGAAAAATGGCTGTTTGAATATATGACAGAACATTATGCTAACTCAGATAACACTGAATGGTTAGAACAAATAGAAGACGAACTTAAACATACTAAAATGTGTCAAGGTGCTTTACGTAAACAAGGTGTTGACTATTACGACGATACAAAGTATAGTATAGAAGCAGCAATATATGGAGATTTAGGAAATTTTTATCCTACTAATGATGAAGAGTTTAGTGCGCTAAGTTGGATTGTAGAAAAACGTGCATTATTCTTGTATCGTTATTATATGCGTAACGGCAATAATGATTTGTATAGAAAAATTACACAAGGTATTATTGACGATGAAATGAAACATGTCGGCTTTCATAACGAAGAAATAACACCTTCACACAAACGTATAAGAGAAATTGATAAAGCAATATTTACAGCATTTAACGAAACTTATGGACGCAAAGGAATGTTTGGTCAACAATTTTGGGAAGATTTGTTTACTGGAAAAATTAAGGACAAAGTAGATGTCAAACTACCTTGATTACGTTTCAAATACTAGTTGGGTAGATATTACTCCAATGTTTTCAGTTTGTCCTGTAGATAAAATTATGCAGGAAATACATTCCGTTGAAAATATGTTTTTAGAAGAACGTGATCCAGAACAGTATAAAACTATGCAAGAAAAAGGTGCTACAGGCATCGGTGAACATTTTGATAATCAAAAGAATTGGGAAGCTGTAACATTGTTTAGTAGTACAGGTGACTACAAAGATATTTTAACACAGGGAATTTTACCTAATCAAGACCTTAAAACATATATGGAAAGTTTTAGAAACTTACGTAATCATAAATGGACACAACTAGCAAAATTAATGCCAAATACTGTAAAATGGATTAAAGATGAAATTGGTCAGTATATGCAATTTAGTTATATTAAAATTGCTAAACTAGGACCTGGTGGAGATGTGCCTGTGCATACAGATGTTCCGCACGAAGATTTTGATTTTTTAAATACACAGAATACATATAATATGCTTAATAGTTTTTTAGTAGAACTAAACTTTCCTAAAGGCGTTACAGCATGGCACGACGGTGTTGAATTGCCATATCAACAAGGAAGTATTATATTTTGTAACCAAAGTAAATCACATGGCACAATAAATCGTAGTAATGAAACACGATATAATTTAAGAATACAAGGTTTGCATAATAAAAAATTTAGAAACGACTTAATGCAATTGGCTAAAAATTACAATATGTACCCTTCTACAAGCACTCAATACCTGTAATGTACACATACAAAAATTATCCAATAAACGAATATTACAAAATAAAACCAGATGTAGAATACATACTGGAAAGAATGTACAAAGATAAATTAAATTCAAATTATACTAAAGAAAATTTTTATAAAGACGATCATTTATTTGTAAGTATAATTTATAAGTATAATCAACCTTTCGAAGCTAGTACTGTTATTACACGTAATATGTTTAATAATGGTTGTAGAGTTTTAAATAGATTAATGGTTACTCCAACATGGCGAGAAAAAGGAACAGCAGTTGGTATACCAGAAACAACTCTTACTATGCTAAAAAGTCAAATAGAATTTGCTAGAGATAAATTTGATTTTGCATTTATAAGCAGAGAATTTAATACTTATAGATTTTGTAAAAGATTTGCAAAGGATGCAACTAATTTTTTGGACGAACCTTGGCATTACGAAACTGATAGATTTTTAGTTTGTAATGATACAAGTAAAAATAGTCCGTGTTGGCAAAACATAGCATGGACTAAATTTACAAATCTTGATATTTTTCCTTTACAACCTCAGTCATCTTACCACTAAGACACTCTCCATTTGCACTCATAAAAATTAAATCTGTAGGATTATCTGTACATTGTAATTGTACATCTCTATAATTATTCCACAAATAATCGTTAGGATACTTTTTCATAAGCATTGCTGCTAATGCCATGTTTCCAACAGGCAAATATGCAACATCATTTAAAAGTCCTTTGTCAATAATATAATCTTTGGCATACCATAAACCTAGACGATTAAGAGCTAATCCAAAGTTTTTAGAAAAACTAAAAAATATATTAGTCGCGCTTTTAGGTATTTTAAATTCAACAGGCTTACTAGCACCATAGTATGCACAATCTAGCCAGCATTCAATTTCTTCTTGATGACACTTTTCTAATAATTGATGTTGTAATTCGTGTATTTTGCCATCTCTACAAAAAGGCAAACTAGTTACAAATACGCAATCGTCAGTTAAATCATTAATATCTTTAACCCATACAATGTCAATACCATGCTTGCTTGCAATAAAAGGATACCAACGATATTCGTTTTCAACCATTGCAAGTTTCTTATTTGTATGCGATAAAGCTATTAAACACTGCGTTATAGCTTCTGTACTACCGTTTACAGCGTACTTTCCAAAGTTTGGTAGTTTGATGCCAACCCAGGATTCAAACGTGTTGTAGAAGTCATCTATAGCTTCAAAACGTTTACTTACGTCCCAATCTTGATCAAAATAAAAATACTTTTGCATAGGAAAATTCATAATATCATTATGAATTTCAGGCGGTCTAAACGGTACTATTACATCTGTGATCGATTTGATTCTCATTATAAATCCTTCCTTAATAAATTATCACATAGATATTCAAAGCTATAACTTTCATCCCAATGAAAGCTCATTACAATCCTAGACCCAGGATTTTCATTTATAACTTGATGCCACGCTGTTGCCCTAAAAAGGCCGCCGCAAGTTGTACTAGGATACCAACGTTCGCACACTTCATAATTGCCTTCTTCGCTATCCCAAAATTTAACATAACTCTTTTCCCATTCTCCATAAACAGGAAAATTGAGTGCTCCTACACGTTCAGCAATATCAACATGTATTGGTCCTATACCTGCATCGCTTTTTATAAAAGCAGCATATTTAGGTTCTATTGCTAGTTTATCTGTAATAGGTTTAAAATATTCCCATCTTGAATCATCTTTATCGCAATAATGCATCTGTATACCATAAGGGCCAATATTAAACCAACCTTTGTTAGCAGCAAGTATATTATCAACTTGTGGTTCATTTGAATGAAAGGGGTCAGGCAGATTATCTAACAAATATTTTTGTCCAAATTCTAAAGTACATTGTAATTCAGGAAATTCTTTAAAATAGATCATTTGTTTCTCTCCAATCACTCTCCATTATCATTCCTGTAAGAGTAACACGAATATTTTCGCCTGCATCTTTATCTACTGCTGTAATACCGTGTACAACTTTTTTATTGATTAAAATTAATCTATTAGGTTTAGGAGAAACAAATGTACCTAGACCGTAATCAATTATAGGCTGATATTTTTTTCCTTGTTGAAACATTTCCATAGGACTATTGGTATCTGTATAACAATCATGATGAACAGTACCATCTTCTAAAGGTAAAACTTGTTGATAATTTATACTACCTAATGGCAATATTAAAAGTGTGCTATCCCAATTTATTTGCCAATGCCTATGCAAATAATATGTATAGGTAGTAAATCCTAAATCATTATGCCATGGATTTTTACTACCTACAGGATATGCATGACACCGCATTGCAATTTCTATATAATCTTTAGCGAAAGGTTGTGCTTCAGGACATGTATCAAGAAATTTTGTAAAGTGTTTAAACCATAAATCACTGTTATCATTAAAAGGACCTTTGGTTAACCAACGTTTATTGTTCTTGTAATTTGCGCCATCAGTATAGTGCCAAAATTTATCATCAGCACCTGTTTGACTCCACTTGTCTACTTGTACTTGATTCCAAATTTTATCCCAAATATCTTGTGGCAAAAAATCATCTATTACAAGTGCTTCAGGTGTATTCATTACAATGTTATACATAGGACTCTCTATCGCCTTCTCTAGTAAGGTCTAGTGTTACACAATGTAAACCGCTATCCCAAAAGTACTTATGTCTAAAATCAAAAGGAATCATATCAACACCGTGTTTTTTGAGCTTGTGCTCTACATCAGGATCGTAGCCGTTAGTTATTACAGTATTAGCATCTATACTTACTACATTAATATCAAATACAGTTTCATCTACATAGCCTATCCAATGATCTAACCAACTTGTAACTTTGTCTTTGTAAAAGTGTTGAATTTTAATATCATTAAAATAATCAGGTAAAGGCTTACGTTCTAGTTTAATATAGTCCCAACTTTTTAATTCTTCTGGTATTGCGCCCGGATCCCAACAAAATAATAGTCCAGGCTTAATAAGTGCAATTTTTCCGTCTGCATGTCCTGTTCTTGGTATTTCTGTCCACTTAACATTGTAACCAATATTGCGTTTAATCCAGTCTAATCCTGCTTGTGTTCCCCTGCCATGTTGCCCTGGAGCATATGGTTGTGTATGTAACAGTGTATCTCCGCATTTAATAATATTTGCAGCATGCCAGAGTATTTGTCCTTCTAGTTGTTCATACTCTTTGTAGTCGCTTGTTAGTAATGGCTTAGGCATACTAATATAGTTACGACCTTGTTTAAACTTTTCTAACATAATATCTAGAAAGTAATCACTTTCAGTATACCTATTACAATCTCCGCCAATAGTTCCAAGAATAGTATTTCCGTATACTACATGAAAATCTCTAGGACATATAGCAGGATAAGGAAACTTAGAATTCCATGTTCTTGTATTTTCTTTTAGTAAAGGAAGTTTCCTAGGCCTATGTACTTGTACACCGTGTTGTTCAAATATTCCTGCAAGTTTAGAAAAGTCTTGTTCAGTCTCTTCTAATATTTTGCCCATGCCATCTACAAATTCGTTATCGTTAAATTGATTTAACGAATCTAGATCGTATGTAGATCCTACTATAACTTCTTTTAATTTATCCCATTCTGTCCAAATCATACCTGGTTCCACTGCGATGCAACATATTCTCCGCGAGAGGCTACATTCATTCCTATGCTTATTCTAATATCGTCTGATACATTACGCTCTGTTTTGTGTCGTATATAGCCAGGAAACATTATCAAGTCTCCTTGCTGTATTTTCATTCTTTGTTCAAATTCATCAAAAGGAAAATTAATAGGTTGTGAACCTAATAATGCTTCTAAAGGATGCTGTATAATTAAGTCTCCCGAACCTTCTGTTTTATCAAGATAGTATACTGCTGTAATAGGTGTAGGGCCATGAAAATGACTAGGAACATAACCATCTTTTCTACTAATAGTAGCCCACATTTCTTGTATATAAGGTTTAATGTTAGGATGATAATTTAGATCTTTCCAATACTCTGCAATACAAGGACTAATAGCGTTAACTAGCTGATCAGTTTCTTTCCAATTTTGCATGTGGCGTTCTATACCATATGTGTTTATAGTACTAGCATCGTTCATACCTACAACACTTATATGATCGCCGTAACTATCAATATTTAATAGTTCAAGTACCCGTGATCTAAAACTTGACACATCTATACCTTGTAAATTCTTTTTATAAACAGGTATACTAAAAAGTTGCTGTACATTACTCATTGTTCATAATCTCTTTATAATAATCTTCAGGCCAATCATCATAATACGTTGTATCTAAAAGTACTTGTCTTTTTATTTCGATATCGTCTTTTTTTTGTATTAGAACACAGTTTGTAAAATTTTTAACAAAATGACCACTTTGTGGTGTACTTAAAAAGTATAGTAAGTGTGGATTTAATTTTCTTAAATCCGCTAATTCATCTTCTATTCCAGAAGTAAACTCTCCTAACCATGCAATACCTATATCATAGTTTTCTTCATCAAATTCTAAAAACTCTCCGTATATACCTCTAGGAGCATTTATAAACTGTATACGGTCTTGCAATCGTGCTTTACGTGCAAATGGACATATAGGATATCCATTTCCTCTAGTGGGTTCTATTTTGTCTTGTACCCATTCTAGAAATTGGGTTTTAAAGGTCTCAAAAGTCATAATTATAGAAATATTTATAGATAAGGTATTTTTTAATCGAGCAATGTGGCTACAAGGTGTACACGATCTTCTAAACTTGCGTTTAGTGCTGTGTGCTTTACTAATGTATTAGTTAACCACCAAGTGTGCTGAGGCAAATGTTTTACTTCGTCTTCTATTAACATAAAACAGCCTTCTTGTGTAACTATGGGATAGTGTATGCGTTTAGTGTCATCTACGTGCCAACTTAAACATGTTTTAGGAGGGCTTTTCATTAGCCGTACTCTGCCTACATTATAATTTTCTTTTAATACATTGTAAAGATCTTCAAACACAGTATTTTTAAACACAGTACACAAAACTGTAAAATCTGCTTCTTTTAACGGTGTTTCTCTTTCTGCTGGTATATGGCGCATATGACCTTTTTCGTCGTATACTTCTTTTCCATTTTTCCAATCATAAAATAAACTTCCTGCACCATACAAAAAATTATCTTCTTCTCCTACTACAGTATTAATACAAATCTGATTTAAATCTGTCCATTGAACAATTTTACGTGTCAACATATTGTTTAAAACACTTTTTACATCGTAATAAGGAAGGTCCAATTGTACAAAATTCATTTTAATTTTCCAAATGCATATATACGTTCAGCACAAAAAAAACAATACCCACAATGTTCCCATGCATGTTCAGACAAAGTTTTAGTTTTATGTTCTTGCCATCTAGTTTCGCAACTGTACGATAGCGGGTATAGGTCGTCTAATCTGTTATAATATTTATATGCATCATATATAAGTTTTTTATCACCATGCACAAAAGGCCTTATATTAATAAAATGTTTTGCGTCTATTACGTTTTGTCCATACTTGTTTTTTCCTATATCTCTATCAAAATCTCTTTTTACAATGTGACTTTTTGCAATTTCATATGTTTCTGCATTATCTGCATAATATTCTTTAACAGCATTTAGTATATTTCCTTCAGGAGGATTGCTAGTTAACCCGTTATATATTGCATCAAAATTATAAATCTTTTGACTTTCTCTTATTAATTCACGCTGCTCTGTAATATAATATTCAACTGTTTGTCTATTTCGATGTTTCGTTGAATATTTTACTATATGCTTTGCTAGTTCTTTACCTGTTAGCTCTGTTACTTTTTTTATGATACGTTTGGCGCCTTTGCTATACCAAGGTTTAAATTTTGTATCTAGAGTCATTGGATATATTTCTACATCATCTCTATCTTTATAGTAATTACATATTGCATAATACATTATTGTACTATCTGCGCCGCCAGATAATTTTACACCTATCCGCTTCCAGTTGTCGTTAAAATAAAATAACTCATTCATATTAGTTCTACCCTATCTATTGTATTATATTCGCATAATTTTATTACTATTTCTTCTGATGTTTTGTTTGTTTCCATCATTGCTACAGGTATATTTCCTATTGCATTTTTAGGATCTCCTTTTGTAAAACCTAGTGCAGTTAAATAATTATTGTTTCGATCCCACCATTCATCCATACCTTGTAAAAACTTTTCTACACTCTTAACAGGTCTATTGTGAAAATAAGCTGTAAAGTCTGGACTGTACCATTTTAACGGACGTATATTATCTTCTCCTACAATATCATCTTCGTCTTTGTACACATCGTATAACGGTTTTCCTACTTCACAATAATTAATATAAACTTCTCCAAATTTACGATGCAACGTAAAATGTTTAAAATCATCGTCATCTAAAAGTTTCTTTTTTCGTTTATTAAATGTTACAACTATTCTAGGAAAATATCCTGTAGATATTCTATGTCCGCCGTAAAAGTTCTCTGCTCTATGTATAATAACATTATACCGCTCTAGTGCTAATTTCTGTTTATCGTTAGCATTTACATAGTACTCTGCAGGGTTACCAGATTCTCCTCTAAGTTTTTCAAAATAATGATGTAAATGATTTAGCTGTTCTTGAGGCATACCTACAAATGCATCATGTTTAATAACTGTTTTTTCTGTATTAATAATGTCAATACACTTGTTTAATTCACTTACTATTTTTTCTTCGTTCCATATATCATTTGGAAAATTATAAAGTCTATCAGATTCTTTAGCTGTTTTATCTTTTTCTAATACTTGTTCGCATAGTGCATTATACCATTTAACCGCAATGGGTGTATCATATACTTTATAATTTAATGCATACTCATCTAGATCACTATTTAAAAATACTATTTGAAATCTCATCGTGTATAGTCTTCTCTAAGTTCTTTACTTGCGCAAGTACGTTTGCATATGTCAATACATTTAGACGACCAGGAGTTTTCTATAGTAGTCAAAAGTCCTGCATTAACTACATCTGTTGCAGTGTGTTTAGATAGCAAATTAAAATCTTTTTCTTTATTAAGTGTCTTAAAAAATAAATCTACAAAAGAAGAATAATTATTATTTAAAGTCTTTTCATTGTAATCAATTTCCATCCAGCAGCACGGCCATAATCTACTATCGCCACTTATATAAATGCTTTCTAATCCTTGTGTAACTTTGCAATCTACAATTTCAGGACCATTAATATAAGATTTTGATCTATCATCTTGTAAAACATCAAATTCTTGATTTACAAATTTATATATTTTTTCATACCACTGCTTAGATCTATCTTCTTTATCTAAATTTTTATTATTTTTTACAAATTCTGTAGGATATAGTATAGCAACTTCGTCAAAGTTTTTATCAACTAGTGCATCATATTCTTTGTAAAACCTAACACTGTCGTTTGAATAAAATTCTGCAAAGCCTAAGTCTTTACTCATTTGTTTACAAGCATCTACCTGATGTTCGTTATTACCAAACACATTCATTATCCAACGTGCATAGCCGCCTGCTTTTATGTACGCTTTTGCATTTTTTATTACAATGTCAAAGCGTGTGTTTCTTCTGTACAAATGATGAGTATCTTCTAGTCCATCTAGTGCAAACTCTACGATAACATTTGGTTGTTTGCCTAACCAACTCCAAAAACCAGTTGGCAAGGCGCCGCCATTTGTATTAATTTGTATATGCAAATGTTTGTCTAAAAAAGTTTGTATAAATTCTTTAGGAGATCTATGCATTACAATATCTCCATAATTACCATTTATTAAAACTTTTTTTATATTATTAAAAAAATCGTCAGACAACATTTTTTTAAGATTGTCGGGTGTAATCTCTGTTTCTGGTATGTTAGGATAAGTTTGTAAAGATGCTCCTATAGTACGAGGGCATTGCGGGCATGCTGCATTACAGCGTTTAGTAGGCTCAATATGTAAATATTCAGGTAAATCTTTGTATATTCCAATTATCATAATCTTCCAAAAGCCCATTTTCTTTCGTGACACCACCAACAGTTTCCGCAGTGTTCCATTCCAGGATCTTCGCCTACTACATGTTCATTCCATTCACAGCTTCGTGTAACTGGAAATAGTGTTTCCAACAAATCATATTCTTTATATATTTCTGCTATTTTCTTTTTATCATAGTTTGTCCACGGAATATAGCTAAATCCATATCTAAATACTTCCTTTTCGATATCTGGATTTCTAGTATCTTCATAAAAGTCACCATAAAAAGTTTTACGTTCTTCTATTGGAGGGACATTTGTAATACCAGCATACAACACATTAAACTCTTTTTTATCTAGATATTCAAACGGCAAACGTTCAACATATGTATCTATATAATCAGGAGAATAGTCTATATGATGTTCAAAATTATAATTACCTGTTAATTGCGCACATCTATAAACTACATTTACTGCTGCTTTTGCGCCTGTGATTTGTTTTGTACCGTCTGCAAGTGTGAAAATGTGTACACGGTCTTTTGAGTGCTTTAGTAAGAAGTATAATAGTATGGCACTATCGGCGCCGCCACTAACACTAATAGCATTAGGTCCTTTGTATATGTTAAATTCTACACCACATAAATTATGTGTTTCAACTATGTTTGCCATTATAATTCCTCTATTTCAACTTTAGTTAATTCTCGTTGTAGAATTACTTTTAGAAAATCCTCTGGGTAAACTTTGTGTAATCGACCTAATGGAATATGTCCTAGTGAATTTACAGGATCTGTAACGTCTATATTGCTGTTTTGCATCCATTGTATACAATTAGTTATTTCTCTATGTTGTTTTTCAACATAATCTGACTGTAGCACAAAAAAGAAACTTGGACTATATTCAGATAGAGGTACTGCTGTACTAACAGGCCTTCCACTTTTAAATGTTTTTAGAAAATCTTCGCCGAGTGCATTATAATTTAAGTAAACTATATAAGGTTCAATATACGGATCATACAGTTTGTAATCTTCTTTTTTAAACGGAACTTTTGGAAAATTAGGAACTCTAGTTTTTGAATCTACGACTCTAAAACGCACTCGTGGTGCTGCTGTTTGATTTTTAATTGCTGCTTCTTCTGCATGATGTATACAGTCATTAAACTTGTCTAATAGTCCTATTATAGATTTATACAGAGGATTTACAGCCAGTTGTTCGTAAATGTAATGCAAGTCACTTAATTCTTGTATTGTAAACTCAAACTTTTCTGTATACAAATAAGGAATAGATAGAGGAAATGCTTTGTTAATTTCTTGTATTATGAGTCTTAGTTGTTTAAAACTATCTTTGCCTACAAATCCGTTTAGTGTAATTTGGTAACTATAATTTTTATTATCTATATATTGTTGAAGGTCAGTTAACCAACGATTAATAAAATCGTTGTCATTTAGTCTTATACTAATAGTATGTCTTTCAAATGTTAATTTTAAAAGTTTCATTTCTTTTTTCGTGTACTTTTTAAATCAGCTACGCAAGTACATTTAGATACTGTACAAGTAATAAACTCTTTTGGCAAGTTCCATACTTCGTCATCAACGTGTCCGATTGGACCTCCAACTTTGCAAGTACCTCTATACAATGTTCCGTCTGCTGTAATTTCTAAACTTTCTAGTCCTATGCCGCAATCCCAACCTTCAAAATTAACAGCATCTGCTTTAACTAAGTCATTAGCCCATACCTCTGCACTTTCTGTTTGTGTATAAACTTTTAAATCAGGCCTCATCTACATTCTCCAATTGTGCGTACCTAAATGTACTATCGTTTAAAAAACGTAACTGTTCTTCTGTATATACAGGATCGTATCTTTCACCGTCCCATTTTTTACGTATACGTTTCATATAGTATATAATACCATGCTCTTCACAAAATTTTACTAGTTTAACTGCGGTGTCCCAAAATTCTGGTTCCATCATAAGATTTAAACTTACATGCTTGTACGGAAACTTATTTGCTTCTTTATGCGTTTCTACTAACTTGTGAGTAAATTCATCAAACTTTAAGTATTCAAAATGGCTGCTAAATTGAATAATGTCTATTTGATTTATAAGTTCTTTAAAGTAATCAGCAGTTCTGCTACCGTTAGTATTAAGTCCCACGAACCATCCATTTTTAGTTTTAAGATGTTTACACAAATCCATAAAGGCAGGATTAACTGTGGGCTCTCCTCCTGTGAACCAAATGCGCACACGTTCTCTAGGACTATTAAGTTCTATTTTGTCAGCAATAGACTTTAAACTGTCTAAATCTCTGTGAGGACTAGTAAGGTCGTGAAGTTTGTCAGGACAATAAATGCAATCATAATTGCAACGTTTTCCAATATTCCAATGTACATAATAGTAGTCTTTATCTCTTGTAGACTCCATTGCAATTATATCTTTGTAATCTACCATTCTAATGTCCTAATATACTTTAATTGTTTATCTGTATACGGATAAATTTTATTGCTGTTTGACTTGTCTACTAAAGGTTCTACGTTAACAAATACACAGTCTTTATCAAGTTTTTTACAGTTGTTTACAAAATTTATATATGTTTCATCAAAGTCTAATGGCAGCATTACCTTTACTACTAAGTGTGCAGTGTCTATCTTATTACTTGCAACATATTCTATTTTTGCGTATAACTTATCTAATTGTGTATATTCAGAGTGTATGCTTAAATATATTCCGCCAGCATTAGTATAATCTAATAATTGCTTCTTATTTGCTGTTCCGTTAGTATTTGTAAATACACTAACATTATTATAAGATAAACAATAATCGACTATGTTTTTATAAGCAGGATTAATTGTAGGTTCGCCGCCTGTAAATGTTATTTTTATACTGTCTAGATTTACTTGTTTATAAATGCTATCAAACGCATTTTTAAAATCAGTAAACTGCATGTGTGGACTATTGTTATCATGTACACTACTAGGGCAATAACTACAATCATAATTACAACGTTTTCCAATATTCCAATTTATTGAAAAATATCGTTCGTTTGAACCTATAGCAATTATATCTGCATTATCGTATAACGGTGCATTGTTTATTACTTTAAAATCTACTAAAGTATTTTTTGCTTTAGATATGTTAATATCACTTGCACAATAACACTTCTCTGCAGGACATAGCATAGGTTCTGTTGGCAAAACTATATCAGTAAACACATTTCCGTATTTTCCGCTATGACGGCAAACATTACCGTATACATCGCCTGCACTGTTTATCCATAGAAAATCAAATCCTGCAGAACATTTCCAACCTTTAAAACTATTAAAAGTTGTTTTAGCATCTGCTAATGTAGTCGATTGTATATCGTCGTTAATTGTTTTTACTAATAACATTATAATCCAAAGTGTTGCCTAGTTAGTGGACCAATTACATCTTCAGCTTTCATATTACGCTGTGCTAGTAATACAGTAAATTCTTTCTTTAATTGTTCGGTTGTATAATTATTGTTTCCAGGTACTAGTGTTTTCTTTAGTCCTGACGATTTAATTCGAGAACGCACATCTTCTATTATATGCTTTGGTAAGTTTTGATAATTCATTAAATGTGTACTAGGTTTGATTTCGCAACTATAACCTACTACATCTTTTACTTCCCAAAAGTATTCTTCAATTTCTGGTAAAAACTCAAAATTAAATATGTTAACTAAGTTCGATACGCTGATATGAATATTGTCAAATTTATTATTTCGCAAGTATTCTAAATTTTTGTGCATCTTACTCCATTTGTGTGGCCAGCGTATAAACTCATAGTTAGAATCGATACTGTCTACACTGATGCGTAAATGTGCGCTTTTAGTTTTACTTAGACGAGAAAATATTTCTTCATTAAGAATAGTTCCGTTTGTAGTAACTTCTAAGTGTAAATCTCTACAATAATCTTTATCGATAACATCTGCAATCTTATCCCAATTTTCTTTTAAAAACGGTTCTCCGCCAATTAGTTTAAGAGTATGAACTTTGTAATGTTGTAGTATTTCAGCAATAACATCTGCTGTTCTAGTTGAACCTGCACTAAAAGAATTAGTTAAAGGTATCCAAGACTTAGGCCTATTGTCGTCATCTAATTTATTAGAAAGTTTATCAATTAAACTACTTGCATAACTAGTACAAAACGGACATGCAAGATTACAACTGTTACCTAACACTACATCTAATTTATTAATATCGTACTCTGAATAGTTGATACTATTGATCTTATCTCTAGGACTTTTAATACCTTTTGTTTCATAGTTTTTACAACCTATACACGCAGGATGTAAGTCATCATTATTAGCAAAGTAATCTCTATAATATTGTAACGGTGCTAGATTCATAATGTCGTTAATAGATTCTACTTTTACAGGTTTGCTAAACTCAGAAGGTTCAAGTTCGTGTGTAATATGACAGCAAGGTTTTATATATGCATAAGTTTCGTTGTTTATATCATATATTTTTATTCTTGCGCCTTTTTCTACATATCCACAATGATTTTGTTTCATAATTGTCTAGCCTTGAGTAGTTTGATTTTTTCTATTGAGTTTACAATGCGTTTATTGTAATAAATATGTTGTTTTTTAATCGAATCAAAATCTAATCCAAAAACACTTTTTACTAAATTCCAAAAAATTCTATTATTTTTGTCATCTCCTAACATATCTACTTGTACCTTAGAGTAGTTCTCTTTATAAATTTTGTAAACTTTTTCAATAAGTTTTTTGTTTGCAAATTCTTCATGTAATGTTATAATAAAAAATACGTTTTTTTCTAATAATTTTTCATATAGTGCAGACGGAGCAGTTCCGTTACTATTGATAGTAATATGACTAAACCCATATTCATAACATAAATCAACTAATTTTATCAATTCTTTACTAAGTGTAGGTTCGCCACCAGTTATTATTAGATTAAGTTTGTAATTTGACATAGATTTAAATTCCAAACACTCAAATAATTTTTTTATTTTTTCTAAACTTAAAAAGTTACCATAATTATTATGAACAAACGGACTACAGTATATACAATCATAGTTACATCTTTTTGTATAGTCTAATGTCAAAGTAAAATCTAAATTTTTGTTGGCTCCTCCTAGTGCAATTACTTCATCTTTTTTTGTTAAACTAGATAAAGTAGTATAATCTTGAACGCTATTAGCTTTCTCGACAAATAAATCATATGTTTCTTGATCAATGGATTTATATGCTAACAAATCGCTTCCGCAAGAACAAATCGAAATCCTACAATTATTACTTGCATTATGTAATAAATTTTTTATTTCATCAAATTTTGTCCACCAAGGAGATGTGTCTGTAGATATCCTTAAATTACCACAGACACCCGACATAGCATTTCCATCTACACTGAATGACACAGCATTTTTTGCAATTGGACAAAACCAATTTTTAAACTTTATATTTCTTTTTTTTATATCACGCAAGTTAGTTTTTTTTAACACACGTTTATTTGTTAAAACTAACACTGTCATTTTATACCTATCCTCATAAATCTTTTATATTTAGATAAGCTAAGTTCTCCTTGATAGAACACGTTTTCCATTGGTGTTATTTGTGCAAAATCATCTAAATTATCTACACAATTTACATGTTCAAGCAAATCAAAATAATTATTGTTTTGTAATATTACAAGTGTTCCTATCGGAATATTATTATACCATTCTTTAAATTTATCTGTAAAAATGTGTTCACAACTAGTGTTGATAATAGTATTAGGCATATCTATTAAATTTTGCGAACTACCGTCAGATCTATAAGTTGTATATTCAGTAGGGTACTCCATTTCTAAAATATCAAGTGTACTTGCTTTGAATTGCCAGTTGTCCATAACCCACGGTTTATTAATAGTGTCAGCAATTGGCGCACAAGTTTTATCTATATCAAAACTACGAATTTTATCAAACTTATCTCTAGCACGTTCGAACATCATACTAGCTAATGTGCCGTACCAACCTGCGCATATAAAAACTGTTCCTAAATTATCTGGAAGATTTTCTACTAGCCACTCTTTACTTTTTAATTGCCCTAAACTATAAGCATCAACTAACGCAACTTCGCACTCAGGAAACTTATTTAATGTTCTTTTCATCTGACCAATAGTATTATTGCCAGGATAAAGGTGTTCTAAACCATTTAAAAGATTAGCTGTATTGCTCATTAAACTGCTCCTTTAGCCAATCAAAATTATTTATTAACTTAAGATCATCGCGATTAGAAAGGCCAAACTCACGGCCAGCCCTAGCACCGGCAAGAGCATAGGAACCATAAGGTCTGTCTTCTCCGACTGTACACCACGTTTCAAGTCTTTGTTCTGTTTCATCATTTTTCTGCCTATCAATTATTTTGCTGCTAAGTTTAGCACATTCTCTAAA
>Ga0209929_1000001_pt1 | contig 154760 bp, 162 predicted proteins | sample SalPon2_C_H2O_MG_2_FD_185731 | JGI IMG/M metagenome (GOLD analysis project Ga0209929, IMG submission 185731) | Salt pond water microbial communities from South San Francisco under conditions of wetland restoration - Salt Pond MetaG SF2_C_H2O_MG... ... | reverse complement strand
AAAGCTTTTTGCCTCGATTGCAGAATAATCTCTGCCTTGAGCGCAATCAATTTTCTTTATCATTTCGTTCAAAGGAGTTGGCGGCATTTTTAGCTGCTCTCTGAGAGCAGTGCGCAGGCGATGGTTCACTCTTTGCTCCCAATTTTCCTCCTCGTAGACTGCATCGTCCTCATCCTCGCACTCACGCTTGAACGCAAGGATGTTCTCCTTGATGTTTTTTTTAGCCTGGTTGACTCTCCTCATGGGGAAGGTTTCAACGGCATTGACGACATTAATCAAAAATGTTGCAACATCAGGATAGCAGGAGATGATCTCCTGTGCGTTGCGATAGGCGAGGTTGAGTACACGAAGTGTTTCCTCATTGGTTTGTGGGTCCGCAATCTCTTCAAGGACGCTGCGAATTGTGTCAAATTTACTCATTGGTGTGCTCCTTTCGAGCATCTTGCTACATATTCTTTAATGTAGCGGGGAGAAGTAAGCCTGGTTAGCATGATTGGCCAGGCAAGGAAAGTAAGAAGTGCGGCCATAATAATGCCCCAAACTCTAGTTGAAGTTGGAGCGTTCGCTACGATGAACTCCCAAGCGATGATGCTTGAGAAAACAACTGTGATGAAGAAAGAGATCTCAATGTACGCCGCGAACATTATTTGTTCTCCGGACATACAAGATTGTACTCTTTGGTAGTCTGAAGCCACTCCCGCTTATAGCGGTAGACTGACTCGTAACAATTATACTTATCATCAGCGTTCTCGATGTCAAAACAAAGGTCCTCTAAGAGGTTAATGCTTTTGGCATTTTCTCTTAGATCCTCCCACAACTGAGAACAAGAAGGAGCTGGTGTGGGCTTAGCATCAGTCACAGCGCTCATGACGAGTAAAACTGTAACCACTGCAATCAATGAGGGCATCAACCACTCAAAAAGAAAATCTCTCATTTTTTACCTCGCAACCAAGTTGAGGAAGGAAATTATGATAAGCATTGCAAAGAATTTATCTTCATTCATTGCTCAGTTTTATCCCATTGCTGCTTCATCGCAGTAGCAACGTCTTTGACTGTAGCATGATCTTGATCTTGCAATTCCTCAATAGTCTCAGAAACTTTGTTTCGAATGTCTTGAGATACACTTTGAACAAGTCTGTGAAACTTATTGTAGAGCTCTACGTTCAACACACAGAGTGAAGCTAGCGCCACGAATGGCACTAAGAATATGTAGAAGAAGTAGTAGATCAAATCAAGTATTGGTGTATACTTGATTATCAAGAACAAGATCATCAGAGACAAGAAAATGCGAGCCCAAGGACCAATCGCATCCAAGTCCCGTAGTGCCTGTTGCGTTAAGGCGTCTCTCTTGTCCTCAGCCATTGTTCTTTAACCCGGCTAAGAAGTTTTGGACCTCCTCATAATTGGAAGTCCCAATGTAGAGATGCACTCCCCGGTAACCGTTCACTTCCACCCGAGCATCGTAACGTATGTTAGCAGGAACACAGTTCTCTAACGCTTCAGCAAGACGCTGGAAGATAGTCTCGTGGTCGTTGCTGCGACACATATTGCCGTATGTGACCGTACAGGGGATGTACTCCCCCTTACGTAAAGAGATCTTCCAGATGGACTTAGTCCACCTGTAAAGCTGAAGGTGGGCCCTGACATCGGGATGGATCGCATCCCAAGTCTGCTGCACGTGGGTTGGGACCTCAGGTGAGGTCGTTGTTGTGGTTGCGGGTGCAGGCCGAACTACCTCGGCCACAAAGTTGTTTGTGCTGTTGTCAGACATCTCGTCTCCTTAAAAAAGCACGTGTTAGGTAATGGTTGGACAATACCTTTGAATTAATTTTTTACAAGCTTCCAACTAGCTTATGAACCAACAAGTCAACACGACTCATCAGGCAGGTTTCCCTGCTAACAACCATTTACATGGAAAGCTTCGATTACTCTAAGCTTTTACGTTTTCGACCCCGCCGTAACGGTAGGTCTTGCTGGTTAATAGATGAAAGCAGTCAAGACCACCATCTTGACTTTTGTGGCACTGGTTTCTCCAACCAGTGCCGATCATCAATCGGCCACCATTCTGTTATTGGTTGGCGGCCTCCAACTAGTTCAGTTGAGCCTGCTATTGAGCTTTCAAGATGACTAAAGAAAACCACTTTAATGACTTCAAGCTTGCCGTCGACAAGCTTTGAAACCACTTCATGGTCATTGCTGATTTTTACCACGTCGATAAGCTCCCCTTCTTTAATCCCTGTCTCACAGACAGGGCAGTCGGGGTGTTTTAGTTCGTCGTGAGTCGAGCAATAGTTTTTTTTTGCCATCATCTTTTGCCTTTTAAATAGCAGACTTGCTGGTTAACTTGTTTTAACGGCCACGGTTACCTTGCTAACAACCATCCGCCGTAACGGTAGGTCTTGCTGGTCAATATTATCGTCGCAGGCCCTTACAGCCTACGGGTTTTCCATTGTCGTCTCGGACAAGCTCCCCAGGTGAAGTGACGTCATAGCGAGTGCCTTGAAGGGCACTCACGATGAGCCCTGACGTAATATAAATCACGTCATTCTGAGGTGCAGGGAGACCTTCGATCTCCCCATATGTTGCGGTGTAGATGTCAATGCCATCTACGGTGCTATCGAGGTTGAAGGACGTAGCCACTCGGGCTACATCTCCCGATGGAGGGACGGAGATCACGCCGCTTTCCGCAGTGTGAATGTTGATGGTGTGAGGGGTAAGGTTGACAAAGTTTGTAGTCATGACGGCTCCTTTTTATTTTTTAATCTACTGATAGATCACTTTCGTGACGCTATCAGTTTTGGCGGTGTTGGCCTTAAGGGCTGCTTTGCCTTCTTCTGTCGTTAGCCAACGACGCAGGATGGTCTCGCAATGGACTGCCTTAGCGCGGTCCAGTACGAGAATTTGGTGGTCGTCAGTTCCACTTTCCTCGTTAAGAGGAGTGAAGCTGACAACCAGCCCATTGGAGGCGATTGCCTCCAGCCTCCTCCTGACTGGGTTATGCACCCAGTCTAGGTAGAAAAATGGGTCTTCCCCTTCAAGGGGAGACCAGTCGCAAACTAAGATGGACTGGTGCCTGAGCACCAGTCCTGCTTGACCACCAACGTTATTTACGAGGTGGGAGTAGAGCGCCATAGCTGGCACCCAGTTGGGGATGTTGTGGGTGTTCATTTTATTCCTTCTTGAGGATGAGGCTCAAGGCCTCTAACAAGGAGACGTACTCGACGTCTCTCTGCTGGATGAGGTGTTCGGGATCAAACACCTCTACTTCTCCGACATTAGACATGTTGAAGAGAAAAGAGATTGACCCTTGACCCACACGAATGGAGAGAGCATATTTGCCTTTCTCTACTTCGCATAGGTTTGAGGCCCCGAGCTCTTTTTGGAGCTCAAGGAGGATGGAGGAGATCATTTGATCTCCTTCGGGCTGAACGCCAAAGCGTTCTTTGACCACTCCCCCGAAGGGTCGTCATCAAACTTTGGCATGGATGGCCCGGAATGGACCGTCCAGACCGTACCTCCGAAACAAATAACTGTTCCGGACTTAGTGCTGCGGAAGGGCTCATTCCGGACCACGATAGGCTGCGGAGGTCTCCCCTCCCCTCGAGAGAAGAGGGTGCGGGGCTCGGAGGATAAATCCTCTGAGCCCGTTTTGGGCCCCCAGAGGCGGGTGACCGCCTCACCTGCGAGGGGGTACTCATGCACCCCATCTGGGCAACCTTTGGCTGCCCACTGGTTGAGGAGGCTCCGAAGAGCTTCCTCGTTGAACTCGTCACAGTGCGTGACGAAGTGTCTGCTGCCCTCAGGGGGCAGGTTGATGTTGTGCTCAGCAAAGAAGCTGAGCAAGAAGGCCTCGTTAGCCGAGGCCATGTTTTTAAAAGGAGCCATTGCGGTTCCCTTTTCTCCCAACAAGGGGTTTTGGGTTAATTGAAAGTGGGCCCTCTGGGGATTGAACCCAGGATCTCCGGTTTATGAGACCGGTGCCTTAACCAACTTGGCTAAAGGCCCAAATGTGAGAATGGGTTGTCTGGGGCTCGAACCCAGGACCTACGGATTAAAAGTCCGCTGCTCTACCGACTGAGCTAACAACCCAAAAACACACCAAGCAGGATTCGAACCTGCGACCCACGGCTTAGAAGGCCGTTGCTCTATCCAACTGAGCTATTGGTGCATAAGCGCCCATTATTACGTCCGGAGCCAGACGCCTCTTTACTATGCCACAACTTACACCACACATAGCAAAGAGAAGTTCCTCTCCTCCCGAAAGGAGTAAAAAGAGGAGAGGAGGGTGCTCCCCAACACCCGAGTACCGTCAGCCGGGATCGAACCGGCACACCCGAAGGCGGGAGATTTTAAGTCTCCTGTGTCTACCTATTCCACCATGACGGCATGGTGCTCCTGGTTAGGAGTGGGAGGGGGGCCAGAGGTTAATATATTTCCTCTGGCTCAAGGAATTTTTCTATCTCCCTAATGATAAAGGGGGCGATAAGAATGAATGTGATGATCCCCAATAAAGGGGACCACATGGCTAGCTTGATCCAAGCGGCAAAAGCCGCGAGGGTCGTAAAGGCCGCTAATAGGACGAAGGTCACAAACGCGACCTCTTTGAGATATCTTTGCACGAGTTACTCCTTTCGTGCAAGTAGGGGTAAGGTGGGGGAAGAGCCAGAATTACTCTGACTCCTCCCAATCGAGGAGGCAGTTGTTGCACTGCGCTCCCCAGACAATGGAGTTGAACGTGCGGCGGATGATCCAGAACCGCACGTTCAGACTGTGGCATTGTGGGCACATAGTATTTCCTCTCATGTGCGATAGAGGGTGTTGTAGACTGTTCAGCACATCAATTAATGATGCCCGCACTCACCATGGACGTCGAGGTCCTGGGGGAGGTCTGTCGAGTGCTTAGATTCCCTATTAAAACTCTTACAAGCTGCGGAGGCTTTTACTTACCCGGGATCCGCATTCTCCTAAATTACTTTAGAAGTTTCTGCCTTTTACGGCTTTGGTCATGTTGTAGACCACGGCTGCATTTCAGCTTTGCCGTTCTCCCTTGCCGCTTTTTCAGGCAATGATCTCGTCCCCCAACGCTCCTCTTGACATTTATAAAGGGATTTCCTGTCAAGATTACTCTTTCGAGAGAGCGCAAGTTCCAACTCTTGCTATCAATCTAGGTGCTTTACGCACAACCTTTGAAAGGCGATTGACATTGCCCGTCCCCAACCTCGTGGAGGTGGTCCGTATCTGGGGACTTAGTGGTGCGGACCGGAAGGTTGCAATAGGGATAAAATCCTTATTACCCCTGGCTTCCCCTGGTACCACACCGGTGTGCAGTGCTCACTATAAAGACCAACTCCCACTGCACTTTGGGTTGGTCGGAGAGGGTGGTTGAAAAGTACTAGGCTGGGCTGATGCCCATTTAAACTGACCTAATATTTCCAACCCCCCTATAGAGAGATCGCTCTCTCCCATAAAAACATTATCTGCAATGCTTTTATGTTTTTGCTACTACACTACAGAATAATCTGCAATGAGTAGCTTTGGTGCGGACGAGGTCTATTCCTCTTACGTCTTCCGACAGCCCGCAGCTCACCCCCAAGACCTCTAACAGAGGTCCTGAGGAATTTAGAAGCTTTAAAACGTCTCCTTACTAGAGGTAAAACCTACTAGAAAGAAACGGTTGGACCAACCCCCGCCTGAGCGGGGAGGTCTGTCGGCGGACCCAGCTTAGCTCATGAGAGCCTTTAGCTGGCTCATCGGGTCGGTTTTAGCCGTCCACCCCGTGTTGGAGGTCGGGTCTTCGATCACAACGGTGATCTTCAGACCCTGGCTAGTCAGGGTCTGAACCTGAGCGTAGAGCTCGGGGCTCAACGCTGAGGTACGAATCTCAGCCTTGGACATTGTGCCCTTGGCCGATGTCGAGCTGTCAATGGACAGCTCTGAATCAAGGCCCTTAGCCGCGAGGGCAGCCGAGGCTGCGATTAAGGCAGCCTTGGAGTTAACAAATGCCCCCTCAATAAGAGGGGTGGGGGTGGGGGTGTTCTCGTTAGCCATGACGGCAACTCCTTATAGGAAGAGAAGGGAAAAGGAAGGTGTGTCTTGTGACTCACCACCACTATCTCTCTTTCTGCCGTAGGCGTGCGTCAGCACACCCTCCGAAGGAGGGAGCCGTTAGGCATAGGGGCCGCTAGGCCCCCCGACAGGGCTCGCCCCTGTCGAAGACAGCCGTTAGGCGGCAACCGTTAGGTTGCTCCAGCGGAGCCGTTAGGCGGAGCGGAGTACGACGCCGCTAGGCGGAGTACGGGGAGCGGAGTAATATCAGACGCAGCTGTCAAACATTACTATGAATATTTCTATGTTATTAAGAATCATTCCACAGATCACCAAGATCAATTTGAATCTCATCGTCTAAAGTAGAAACATTGGAATCTGCACCTACAGCAGTATCAGAAACGGGTTCTACTTGAGCCTCAGAATTATCTTTAGGCTCAGAAGCCTTAGCCTCAATAAGCCTTACATAGATTGCCTTTTTATAAGCAACGCTCTTAAAGAGCCAAAAGCCCTCAGGACTAGTGACGTCTTTGAGTCGAGTAGTAGAAACTGACTCGTAGCCGTCAGGAACAGTAAAAGCTGTTCCAGCTGGATAAAACAGTGCCATCTTGAGAGGTGCCTTAAGCTGAAGCTTGCGTTTTACAGCATTGCCAAAGCTAGACACAACTCTAGCGTTACCAAGCGAATCGTCTACTTGGCAGGATTGCTTAGCCCCAAGTAAAGGAGCAAACACCTGATTGATCCAAGTGTCTTTAACCAAAGTCCTATCTCCGTCAGCCCTTGCAGGCTCAGAAACCTTTACTGTTGAAGCTTTCTGAGTAGACGGCTTAGAATTCCCTGAGCTCCTACCAGAGCCCTTCTGAACCATCTTACCAAAATTCACCACGACATGACTGCCACCAGAAACAGTCACATTCTGCCCAGCTTGAGGGTCTGGAACCTGTGTAGCTAACTGCTCGAGCAACGCTGGCGAACCAGCTGCATAAGCAGCTTCAATCATACTAGAATAGCTGGAAGCCACAAGCATCAACTTAGCCTTAGCTGTATCGCTGATGGGAGCTGTGGCAATCATCATGTAAACATTCATTTTAGCAACCCTCCTCAGTAGTTGCAACGTCGATCAAAGCAATCAACGCTTGGGGAGAAGGCAACTTGACATTAATCTCGTCGCCCAACCTAAAGAAACGCCTCAACGCGCTAGGCGTCTTAGCACCAAGACGACTCGAATGCTCTTGGAAGTTAGAGAGAACATAAGAGTCAAAGGCTGAAGTAAAGTGCATCAGCCCGATGACAAACTCTGCCACCACCTCGTACGGGACTGTCAGCTCATAAAGCGAAACTGTCAATCCGTCAGAAGCAGTAAGAGCTGCCTTGATGTCTTGAAGGATATGATACGGCGCCTTGACGCCATTAACCTTCGAGACAAAAGGTGTGCAGATGCTATTGCGCACATAAGACGCAACAGGTGCCGAGTCAAACACCTCAACCTCACCACCGCTCTTAAAGACGTATTGACGAGGAGCCTCTGCGTCAAGATCGTGGTAAGTAGCAAGCTGATCGCCAGAAGACCACAGAATATTCCCAAACGAATCTGAGAACGGTGAAGGTAGAATCTTCATATAGGCGGTCTCACCGTTAAGCTTAACCATCTTACTACAAGGGTTCCGGCTTGGGTGCCGACTACCATTGCCAGACTCCGCTACGAGCTCAGCAAAGGCCTCGAGGCCGCTACCCTCGAACTTGCTCTTCCTTGAAAAGGAAGCACCTGAGATGTCCTCGAAAAGCCTGAAGCGGCGATCCTTAAGCGCATCCTCGGTGTAGCGATACTCATTACCATCCTTGACGAAGGTAGTCTGGTCATTGAGTGCCGCCATAATAAACCGCCAGATAGGACGGTAAGCAGACACCCTGTGCCCAAACGGGCTGTTGATGTCAGCCTTAAATGAGCCACCCCAGTGATACGGTACTACCGTGCCCTGGGTAATCAGGGCGTTCCCGTCCTCCTGGTTAACGAGCTTATGGTCGAGCCTGACTAAAGCGCCAGTCTCAACCATATTGAGCTTGTGCTCCAAGTACTTCTTCACCATCTCGAGCTTTTCAGTGTCTTCCTTGAACACTGCCTTAAGCACGGCTGGATGACTGTAGAGCTTCAACTCAGTAGCCGAGTAACAGTGACCGATGCCGAAACCAGTCTCAAGCTCAAGCATTACCTGCATCCTACCAGGGAGGAAAGCACCAAGGCGCTCCTCTAAGCGATACTGAACGCCAGAGTGAAGCACCCAGCGCTTAGTGGTGCGAGTCACATCACCAAGCGTCTTATTCTTGCGCACATAAATGTTACGCACTGGCTGCAACAAGTACAGCGAGCCATGCTCCAACATAGCGGCTGCCATGTTGACGATGATGCTCGAGCTGACAGGGTAGTCAACACGGCCTCGAAGCGTATGGAACTTCTTGACTGTGTCAATCCCGTTAGAGTCAACACCCTCGACAACCCTAGTGTGAACCATGTAACTGGCCACTCGAGCAGAAAGCTCTTCGCCAGTCAGCTGACCACCCTGCTGGGTCTTGATGAGAGCACTGAGACGCATCGCTTGCATAATGGGGGCGCCCGCCTGGATAACCTCACGGATACTAGGCAAGAGATCGCGCTCCTTCAACGCGCCCAACATGTAAGCAGTCAAATTTGGCTTATCGTCCTGCTTGACCTTAACAAACTCATCATCAGACTTGAACAGATCAGCGTTATCAAGAAGATAACTACTCAAGAGCTCCTGATAGAATTCCTGAGTGTAACTCTCGAAGCAGTCAGCCTGCACCGCGAGCAACAGCTTGTCAATGCCGCTGCTTTCAACAAAGTAGCGGTGCTTAACATCAGACGTCTCAACAACCTCTGCTTGTACAGCGATCGCTGGATAGACGTCTGACCAGAGCCACTCTGGCCAAATGTCCTTGGTGTTGTCAGCAAGGAGCTTGTTGACGTCTACCATGACCTTACTTGCAGTCACCTGCCCGACGTTAGTGACATTAAGTAGGTCACTAAAGGAAACAGGGTGCTGCCTCTCATAGGCCGCCACAAGCGCTGCTTTGAGGCTCTCCCAAGTAGCTTGGGCTTTTGACCCATTACCTACAACAGGGAAAACCGCCAGAAGGCGACTCAAGAAGGTCTCATCGCCCGACTCGTCCGAGTTCAAGCTGTTGCGAGCAACTTCGACCTCATCCGAATTGACAGCCAGCTTCATAGCAAGCCAGTCAAGTGGTGATCGAGCCATAAGATACTGCTCATAGCCGAAGACTCCCCACGCGTGGAAAAACAGCTCAGAGAGCATCTCGAGAGATTCTCTCTTAGAACCATCCCCGTACTGAGGCTTAAAGGCTCGAAGAGCTGCCTTGTAGACAACACTTTGATTCTCAGTGTCATCAAACATCTCAAGGGCCTGTTTAAGCTTATCAAGCATGTCATTGGCGTCATTATCGCCACGAGCATTAAAATACTCGCTTTGAGCCATGCTAGCGTACTCACCGGCCTTGACTTGCTTGTAATAGCTAAACCACTTCTGAAGGAAGTGATAAGCACTGCTTGCAGCATTCGCTTTCTTAGGGTCAGCGAAAGCAATCGCATAGTGCTCATGGATTGCCCTTAGAGGCTGCCCCGTGATTCCAAGGTCACACTTGACAGCCTGATTTTCCTCGACAGTCCACTCAGACATGAGCTTCGCGGCTGGAGGTGCATCGCGAAGAGGCACCTCTAGGGAAGTCTCTTTGATCCAAGCGTAGGCTCGCTCAGGAAAGACCCATGAGTTCTCAATGGCTTTAATCTCTCGATCATCACCAAGAATCTCCTTGATCTTCTCCCACATCGGTTTCAGGTCATCCGCGTTAGCAGTAGCCATCGCCTCCGAGATCGCCTCCATCTTGCTAGCCCAGTCATCAGCTGATGGGAACTGGTACCCAGCATTGATGAAGTTAATGGCCCAACAGACGAAGAGCTTGAGCACTCCGACGTTGTACTGCTCGTCAACAGAGAGACGAGTGTGCACATTCGCTCCAGGATTCTCGGGAGCAATCTCCATACGTGGGAAGCTCTCGTCCATGGTAGCGACGACATAATCTTTGTCGCTGACAATAGCTCTTTCGAAGATAGCATCGGAGAGCTGAAGCCAGCAGAGCAGTGACGCTACCGCTGCTGGTTTTTTGGTGCGGTCGATGCTATTCTGCACCAAGAAGCACAAGAAGGCATAAAACTTTAACGCCCACTCCCTTACCCGAGGATCTGGTCCCCAAGCTCCATTTGTGTCCCGCCATACGATGTGGGCAAGCACAGCAGAGCACAGGTTGACTAGAGTCCCTGTAGGCCCTTGGCCTTGATTTGGGGCACAAATAAAATTGGCCACCTCGGCCTTTGTTACCCCATCGGGGATCTCAAAACAAGGAGCATCAAGAACCTTGAGGTTTCCGTCCTTGCGTGAGTCCCTGTGATTAACCTCAATCTTTGGGACAGGGAGGTTCCGAGTAGCCTCCTCGTGAATTTTAACAGCGCGAACACGCCAAGCCTCTTTCTCTACGAGCAAGCGGTCGCCGTCAGAGTCTCGTTGGAGGCGGTCTTGGGCCTGCTTGCTCATCCAAATGAGATTTGGACTTGCCTCGAGGCTAATCCAAATTGCTCTGAGGCGCAGATAAACCGCTTCATTAAGGGCAAAGGCCGTGCTCTCGCTGCCTATCTCCTTGTAGATGAAGGAGCAAAGGTCCCCGTAGAACTGCTGTCCCTGACGAGACAGCTCCCCTGAATCATGCTCAAGGCCAAAATAGACCTTCTTTGCAAAATCAAAGACCTTGGTCAAAGACTTGTGAGTTATCACAGCCTGCGTGATGAGGCAAGCGTGGTAGAGCTGAGGCTGGCCTGTAACAGCAACAGCATCAAACTCAACGCCCTCAATCGATACTTTCTCGGTCTTCTTTGGCATCTTTTTAAGGATACAGTAGTCCGAAGGCATTGAAATCTGATCGCAGTACATGGTCTTAACCTTGTGGCCCTGGCCGTACACTGTGTGCGCGACCTTGCCTGGGCTAATAGCTCCAAGGCTGGCAGCCGAAGCCTTGAGAGCATCGACATTCTCTGCGCCCTCAAAGAGCTTCTCGACAATTGGATTGTCAAGCTCATAGAGACGCTCAAGCGAGCTGCGGATTGCTCCACGGAACTCATTCTCTTGGAGCAGCAAAGCACCAGCAGAACGAATAATAGCGTCCTGCCATGCTACCGACGAGCTTCCTTGAGGATTGTCCTCGGCAATCACGCCACCTGTGAAGAGGCGATGATCGTGACCCACCGTTGGAGCGTAGCAATCAAACCACCACTCTTGCAGGTCAATGATCTCGAGCCCTTGAAGGGCCTCACCCTTAGCCTCCACAGCATCTTTCAACGACCCCTTAACGTTGTCGTAGTGGATGAAGAAGGCGTCGACAGTCTCGTCAGGAGACTGACCCTTGAGATCGCGGTACTTGATCTCGTCAGGGGTGAGTTTGAGCCACCGATCCCCATACCTGACCGCCTGGGTGCAGGTGGCGTGGGCCTTACCCTTAGCCTGGAAGCCAGGAGCGACATTGCCCTCAGCATCCTCAACCAACGGCGTGTGCACGCGAATCTGGAAGATCGGGTGCCCAGCGCCTAGGTTTAAGCCCATAGAGTACTCGTTTCCTCCATCAGCTCCAACCTGACCTTGGTTCTCGATGTTGGTCAGGAAGTACCTGACGCGGTTTCCATCAAGATCTCGGTTGAGGCCCGAGGTAAACGGCGTCGTTGCCATACCACGACTACGAGCCCTGAGCTCTTTGTTCGTGGCAAATACGCTCTTGAGCCACTTAGCGTATGGCATCAAGTTGCCATCCTCATCCCGCTCCTTAACGAAGAAGCCAGGAGTAACAGGGCTAAAGCCAAGTTGAGCTGTAACTCGATTGAGCACAGCTACGTCAACCTGACGCCCCTTCTCGTCCTTGAGGTTTTGGACAAACAAGACGTCATCATACGCCACCTCAAGTTTATCCTGCCCAAGCGACTCGCGCCACTCATTGAGCTGGTCAAGGCTCTGCTTGAAAGCAGAAGCCCACTGGTGCTCTGCCACAAAGGCCTGCTTGAGCACCTGCCCATGAGGCTCATCGCCCTCAGCCCACCCCAAGAAGTCCTTATCAGACGTGGGGAAAAGCTTAAGGGTTAAATAGTTCTCAGCCATAGCTGAGCTCTTGACTTGCTTTTTCAGCGAGTCCATGAGCTTCCTGCCAAGCTGAATCTTCTTCTTAATAGAACTCATTTCTGAGTCCTCCCTTCTGCGTCAAAAAGACGCTTTATGAGGTCGTTAACCTCATTGTTGTAAGTCTCTGGGTCTGAGATCACCCTCAACTCATTCAGTTCCGTGAGGAACCACTGCCACTCGGTGACAATCTGACAGGTCAAGGGATCCTGATAAACGGGCCTCACAAACTTCTCAAACGAGTAGTCCCTCACACAATAAGTCTGCGAGAGCTCCTCAGCCAACTGGGGATTGGCGAAGATCACTAAGGCGTCCTCAAACTGCCTGGTCAACGCTGCCTTGACTTTGAGGGCCACCGTCTTGTTGAGAAGGCGGCAGTCGTGCCAAGCTGGCTCGATCTTATTTGTCTTGGGGTTGCGATACAACCCCTCGACGTTGTCGTACCAAGACAATGTGAGCTTTAAAATTTGCTGGATGCGGATGTTCATCTTAGCACCCCCACCCAAGCTCAATGCTGTTAAACTCGATACTCTGTTGAGCGTTGATGATGAGTCTTTGCAGACTCGCCATGCGATCAACTACCTTCCCGATCTCTCGGAAGAAGTAGTCGTTCGCGGCCTCAGAGGCCTGGGAGAAGGCCTCCATCAACCTCTGCTCCTTAGCAGCGAGGTTGATCATCACCCGCTCTGCCTTCTTGAGGAAAGCCGCGGCTCCCTCTAGGGCGGGAGTGGTGAGGCTCCGAACTGCCTTAGCAGCAGCTCGGATAGCCTGTTTGTTGTGGCTCGCCTTACGGAGAGTCACAGGGCGCTCGGCCCGCCGAGCCTGGCGGATGGCCTCGCGGTGAGCATGACGCTCTGCACGCAGGGCCTTGGCCTCGGCACGACGCGCCTCACGGAGCGCAGCCTGCTCCTCAGCGCGCGCTTGCCCCTCACTCCGTGCCTTGGCCTTCGCCTTCGCCTTCGCTGCAGCCTTAGCCTCTTTAGCGGCCTTGACAGCCGCTAGCTCTTGATGGCCGAGAGCAATAAGCTCCCGGCGATTTTTGTTACGGCGCTTCCGCGAAGCGCCGCCGATCCTGACCAGCAGGCTATACTTAGCCTTCTGGTTATTAGAGGCGTTGCGCTTGTCATTGCGCTCGCCCGATGGCTTATTAGTTGCCTTTTTCATGATAAACTCCTTTTCATGAATGGCGGGTTGTGGAGCCAATTGGGGAGGGCTCCGGGGAAGTGTGTCATCTTTGTTGACACGAACAAGGTCATAGCGACCACATGTGCAGTTTGAGGTTACACAGAAGCCATAACTACAAAAAGGCTACTGTGGGGTGCGGTTCTCTGCTTCACCTATCCCAGCTATAAGCTTTCGAGGGAGCGGCAGAATTGACCACACTAACTGCTTATAAAGCAGCTATGTGGCAATGGTTCAGGTGTTTATAGAGGTTGCCTGAAACCTCTAGCGGGGTCAGAAAAGGTAATGGGTGTGAAGATCAAAGATTTCTTTGACCTTATTGCCATACCTGTACGCACCCATCCCACCGCCATTGTAGCGGTAAAATAAATACGTATCGACCTTCTTCGCTCCCCGTTTCACTGGCTTGAGCCAGTGGTCTGGGTTGTAAAGATCGACTTTTTTAAAGTCTCTTTCCAACCCGTTGTACCACCGACTCTCTAGCCAGAGGCGCTGGTACCTAAACGCATTCTCAAACGATGCGTTTAAAGTGGCGCAAGAGGCAAGGCGCCCTCCTGCGTCCTCACCTCTAGTGTCCACCTGGGTAAGGCCACAGGCTTGGACAGGAGACATGTATATCTCCTTCTCCCACATCTGATGGGCAGACTTGACCTTGCCCTGTGAAAGCTTGTGGCTGTGACCCTCACTAAAGCCACACCCTGTCTCTTTGAGACAGAGGGCAAGAGCGAGGCGTTGGACTTCGCTTGGGGCATCGCCCCAAACTTCTTGGAATGCTTGAGCTATGCGTTCAAGCCGATCAGGGTATTGCTTAAGGCGCTTAGTCCCCATGGAGGTAGAACGATAAAAGCTCCTAATAGAAGCCTTTACCCCTGCCTTGACCGCTAACCTCTTAAAGAGGCGGCTCTCCGCCTCCCAAACCCGAGCTGTTTCCAGCTCAAGCAGGGTAGGTCCCTCTTGCTCAACTAAGAGAGGCTGTACCTCAGTTAAGGTGCAGGCAGAAAGGAAAAGGAAAAGAATTGTTGACATGATGAGCTTAGTCATTGCGACTGCTCCTTCTGCAGTAAAAGACACTGCGGCTGTTCTGATAAATCCCCTTGATCATCAGGCGAGATTCCTCGCGAGCTTTTACGCAGGGCCTTGGGCCTCTGCAACCTCCCCTAAGGGAGGTTAGCTTTCGACCAGGACGCTAAGCGCCCTGGTCAGGGGGTGGTTAGTCAAACCAATTAGGAATTGGGTCACCTCTCCAGTCCCAATCCCTAGGGAAAAGAGATTGCGCCATCGACTTGGCGCTGTCATAGCCCATGCGTCGAGCATACTTCTCTTCCTTTCCCAGACTGAGGGCTTTGAGGAGGCAAATCCAAGCTTCAAAGCCTTTTGGCTCCTGAGGGTTTGGAAATGACAATCCATAACGAATTGCCATCAAAGCCCCCCTCGCCTCAAGTCTTGAGGCTTTCCAGGAATCGTCATCAATAATGACAATTCCCCTACTCAAGACTTCTTCAAGAAGTCCGGGAAAGGAACAAACCTCCCCTTCTAGGTCCATCCAGACCTGGTTGATATTAAGGTCTCTGGACCAATAGTAGTCTAGCTCGTACCCTTGTGGGTACACCTCAATGTCAAAGCCTTGGCCTTCGAAGGCCTCGAGGAGGCTTTGAACCTCTTTGGAAGGCTCGAAAACGAGCTGGCCCCCCAAGGTATAGATCTCCTCGAAATAACTCTCAGGGAGCCACCAGAGGAAATCCACATCTAGTGGTACCTCCTCATAAGCAAGGTTATGCTTTTTGAAGAAAGCATTCCTTGCTACCCCTCTCTTAAAACCCAAAGTACCAAAAGGCACTTTGGGAATATTTGTTGTTGTTGTTGTTGTTGTTGTAATGAAGTAACGCATTGTTTTGTCCTTTCGACAAGTGGGTTAGCGTTGAATTAAAGCAACGTTGGCACCCCGGGTGGGCACCCAACTATTACATTGCTAAAACTTCAATAATAAAAATACCCCCAAATATACTTTATATATTTCATAACCCTTATAAGATTTTTCCCAAATATATTATATATTTTCACTTCCACACATAGGAAATTCTGATCCCAAAATATTAATTATATATTTTCTATAGCCCCTATAGGCCTAAATATACTTTATATTCTTACCCCTTACTTATAAGAACTTTACCCATAACATATTAACTCTTAACCTACCCTACCCCCTGTTTAGAGATAATATATTGCAACTTAAAAAAACCGTAAATCCAAATTTTTTAATTCAAATTTTTTAATTTACAATATGCAATTTTTTGGATTGATAATATCAAACATTACTTTTACAGAATCGTCTAACCAATTAAAATTAGAGCTATTAAAATCAAAATCTACAGTATGTAAAATCTGCGGAGAATAATCATTTACTGACCATATATTTTGCTGTGTTTTAAAACTAAACATAGTGCTATTCAATTCAGATTCTATTAATCTGTTTTCAACAGGCACTTTAAATTTATCTAATTCAAGTTTTAAACAACCATCCATGCCTGACATTTTGTTATAACCAAATACATCTCTAGGTAAAGCTTGTAATGCTTGTTTAGTATATATTCGACCAGCGCCTAATCCATGTGTAACCAACCCATGCTCAGGTAAATACCCTACAAAATGTTTTATTGTTTTTGTAAAAGAGTCGTACATATACATGTTTTTAATAGAAGCCCAATAACCATTTTCATGCGCTACCTTGATGCAAGTTAAAATTAAATTTAAAGGCATAAAATCATCAGAACCAAGCCATAATAAAAAGTCAACATTTCTAATTTTAGCTTGGTTGTATATATGGTTATTTTTATTCGAAAGTATATTAGGCATTTCGTAAAATTCGACATTATTAAATTTTTCAATAACATCTCTCTCAATTTTACTACTACCTACAACTAGATACTCTACTTGAAAACCTCTTTTATTTAATTCTGGGATTATATATTTGGTCATATAATAAGTATGCACTCTAAGCACATTGGGTCTTTTCCAAGCAGGAAGTCCGATCATTATTTTCATATTGTAGGCCTTTGCATTACTTTAGTAATAAATTTTAACTCATCTAACTCTCTATTAATTACTTCGCACGGTAAATCTTTTTGATGGCTTGTAGCTGATATAGTCTCTTTAAAATTTATATCATTATGAGTTATGTCACCTTGCTTATGCGGTAATGCTAATATAGGTATATTATTACGTTGTGAATATATTCCCACCCATACATCTGCCATATTTCTCTCCGCTCCAAAATCGTTTAAAGAGAGCTTTATATTATTGGTAGGTATGCACATGACCCCCGTGCCACCAAACTGCGTATATTGTGGGAAATCGAGCGTATATAAGCAACGTACTTGTGAATAAAACGTTGGTTTATAATAACCTTTTAAAGGTAAATCAAAGAAAGAACGCCCGTGATATGTAGTAATAATTTGATTATTAAAGTGTTGTTGATATGCGATATGATTTTGTACGTAACCAGGCGAATAGAATAAATCATCATCTATAGTAAAGTAATAACATTCTGGTAGTTTATCTATAAAATAAAATTTAGCGGCGTCGCCTAGATCACCTGCCAAATTTGGTCCAAAATGCAATTTTACGTTTTTAAAGTTTTGTATTACTTTAGCGTATAAAACAGCGGGCATTTCTTTATAATCATTTAAGTATACATGTACTTCATCAACTTGATTATAAATCGAAGCTAATGTTTGTAGTAAAGATGATTGTCTACTTTTAATAGTGGCCATAGCTGCTATTTTTTTCATTATAATAACTCCAAGCTAATAGGGTCTTTTTCAAATTGCACATAAGTAATATATGTTAAGCCAAGAAATTTAGCTTTGACTAATCTATGCACTCCATCAAAAATTAAATTTTCTTCTGATAGTATAATTGGATAAGTAAGCTCTGAATTTAATACTCTATTCATATGATGTAAAAAGAAATCATTGTTTATTTCTTCATCTTCATGTTGCCAACACCAAGCAGTTTTATATCTTTTATCCCATAGTTCAGAAACTAACATTTGTTTTGGTTTAATATCTTTTGACAACTCCCAAATGTTATCTAACTTCCAAGTACGGTTATATTGATATTTTTCTGTTTTAGGAAAATAAACAGTAGATGACATTTTTATCCTTTTATTTTAATGTTAAGTATCCGCCAAATATTAATAAGCTGATACCTATAATTTGTTTAGTAGTAGGTGCGTCAAAGAAATAAGCATTTAAACTCATTTCTATAATTGTGTGCATAGTGTATGTTAATGCAGTAGCAGTCCAAACACCATATTTATCTATCAAAATCCACCAAGAAGTAATACCTAAATAATTAGTTATTAACCCAGTTGTTAACCACCAGTGCCAAGGTTGCATATTTATATTAAATAAAGGTTTTGCATTACCTTTAAACCATAATATAATATATAATAAAAACAAAGCAAAAAAATGCATGAAAAGGTCACCATGAGCTCTAATAAAAATAGCTTAGTAATTTTTGAAGATTTAATTGAAGACAATTCTTATGATAAATATTTGGCTAAATTAGCGCCAGAGAAACTAGCTAAAATCAATAGAAAGATCAATAGTTATAAAACAGGTGTTTATGCTTCTGCACCTATCATGTGTTATGGTCCTAAAAAGTGTCCTTTTATCAACAAGTGTCCAATACCAGATACTAATGAAAATGGAGAACTAGTATTAGGTCCTGAATCTAACTACCCTATGGGTAAAGAATGTTTGATGGAAAAGTATTTTGTGGAACATAAAACAATTCAATATGTAGAGTATTTAAATGTAGATATCTCTAATCCAGTAGAGATGAGCATAGTAAATGAACTAGCCTTAATTGATCTTTATAAAAATAGGTGCCTTTTTGTTTTGTCTCAGGGAGATAAAAAAGGAGAAGGTAGAGATTTTATGACTACAGATGTGTTAGCTTTTAACGAAAATGGAGATAGAGCAGAATCTATAAAGCTACACCCTGTAATAGAAATGATTGAAAAACTAGAGAAACGTCGTGAGCGTTGGCTTGAGAGACTTATGGAAACTAGAGAATCAAAAGCTAAACTCATGGCTAAAATGCAAGAAAATAAAAATCAATCTAAAATGTTACAAGAAATTAGTATGCTAAGAGAAGCTCTTTATAAAATAGAATCAGAACCTATTAATGAAGAGATCTTAATAGATGAAGAATAAAACTTTTACATACATTAATACAGGTAATACTGATAAACAAATTGTAGTAGATTATGTAGATCAAGATGGTGCACAAAGGCGCACTTTAATTACATTAAAGCCAAAACAAGTATTAAGTGATAGCCTCGCTAAAGTAACTATCGGTGGTGATAGGAACACTATTGTTAATGTAAGTGTAAGTGGAAGTCCAGTAAAATCCACATTAAGTACTAGTGAAAGTATATTAAAGCGCTCTGCAGTATTAGATATAGAGACTTCAGGTAGGTTAGGCCCTGACTCTATAACACAAATAGGTATATATGATGTTGCTGACAAAAGAGCAACAGCTATATTCCCTAGTGTAAATTCAATAATTAATCCTGCACCAGGTGAATTAAGTTATAAAAGAATACAATCTGGAATAAATCCATTTACAGGTAGCAGCTTCAAAGCGCAAAAGTATATTGATATGTATATGGAAATGTATCCTTTTTATGATAAAAAAAATGCTAAAAGCAGAGTAGAAACTGCTTTAAAAGATACAAGTGGGTTACAAAAATCTACAATAGATTTAATTGAAAAACGTTTAATCGAGCAAGATTTTTTTCAAGCCGAACAAATGGTTTCGGAAGAAAATCTAAGAAAATATGCTGGCAGCAGAGTAGTAGATCCAAAAACAGGACAGCTATATCAATCAGTACAAGCTAAAAGATTACTTTATCAAGCAATAGATTCTGGAACAATTGATGAATCTGTTTTAAGAGAGCACTTTAAGTTAGGTACTGGAAGTAGTAAAGTTTTTGATAAATTATTTTCAGGCGGAGTAAATATTTTATCTGGAAGATCAATGGTAGATATACTTAACCAAGATCTTCCTAGTGCGCTTAAAGATAAAGTAACTTGGATTGCTAACGCACCCTTTGAGTCTACTCAGTTTGGTGCACAAATTGATGCTCAAGCTAGAGAATCAATGAATGCTTTAAACGAAGCAAGAGTTAAAGCTGGGGAAGCGCGTATTTCTGAAAAAAACTTTATTAAAGGTTTTTCTTATGGGGCTTATGAAAAAGAGATTGAAGCATTAAATGTTAAAAGAGCTGCAGACCAACAATTAGTAACTAAAAACCCAATGTATGGAGTAACAAAAGGTGTATCAATTACTTCAGGAAAACCATTTTTCGTTACTGGAGCTGAGTTCCAAAAAGCTAGAAGACTAGCTCAAAAATCAGGAGATTACAGCTTATTGTATAAAGCACTGTTAGAAACAACTACTGAAGGAGATGTAAGAGACATTCTTGATTTACCTAGAATGCAACAATCAATGCTTATACAAAGTGGCGATATGACGTCATCAAAAGTGCCGACATCTGTAGGTGTGGAAGTTCAAGCGCGTTTATATGGATTTACTGAGCAACTTAGAAAAGGTAAGTCTTTTGAAGAAGCAAGTAAGCGCTTAATGCAAAAAGAGCTTCACTCTGGTATTGGTGACGTTGCTTTGTCAGAAACTCCAATATTGAGAGAAGCTTTAGATCAATTAGAAGCATTAGAAATAGAACGTACTGGAGGGCCAGGTTTAGATAAATTGCGAGAACAAGCAGCTAGAGGTGAAGGCGCTTTATTCAGAGCTAAAATATACGGTTCCTTAATGGACTATCTTAATAACCCTTTAGTAACAAAAGAAGGCAATGTAATAGAATCTTTGCATGATGTTCAAATGAAAGCAAGAGCTGGACGTTATGCTTATGATATTGCAACTCAAGGCTCTTATGAAACAAGAGAGTTTATACCTGGGTATAACACAGTACCACAAGCAAAACCAATTGGGGATGGAGTTGCTCAATTTGAATATCATGAAGTAAATAGAATCAAGCGTACTAGAAAAACAAACTTTTTTGAGCTGTTAGATGATGTAGCAAATCTTCCTGAATATGAATCAGCAAGAAAACAAGAAGTAATGCAGGAAATAAAAGATCATTTTAAAGGCACCTATGATCTTGAAACAGGAGAAATTTTAAAAAGTAAAGAAGAAATCTTTAAAAAGAAAGCAACTATTTTAAGTGAATCTGCAGATAGCCAAATACGAGCGATAGAACAACACTTCGCTCCAGAAAGATTTTATTTACAAGAACAAGGTTCTATAGCAAAAAATGTACTACTGCAAGGTAGCGGAAGAACTACTAATGTTAAATTAAGTCAAAATATGACAAATAATGTTATATCAAATTATTCAGATTTTCTTAATGTTAATACTAAAAAAATTGCTTCTAAAAGTAAATTTAATTTCGCAAAATTAGGAGGCTATGCGGTTTTAGCTGTAGGGCTTGCTGCTTTATCACCTGGAAGTTCAGAACAAAAAGCTATACCTAAAAACTTTTTAATAGGAGATAGTGGGGCTTATTTAAAAAGTAAAGCAATGCAAAATCAAGTAACAGAATCAGAATATAAAAAAGCTATGATGATAAAATATAACAACATGGAGGGTATGTCTGAGCAAGGAGTAGGTTCTGCACTAAGAAAACTATATACAGACTTTGGATCTCCATATCAGAATCCAGGATACTCTTTAAGTGTTTTAGATGATTACAATTTAAGAAGAGAAAGAGAAAAATATAATTCTCTTGAATTTGCAAACACTCACTTTAGTGAAAAAGGTTCTGTTGGCTTTCAATTGAAAAGATTTATTTCTTCAGGGTTTAAAGACCAATTAGGTACAAGAATTAGAATTGTAGAAAGTTTTGCTCCGCCAGGAAGTAGAATCAATAGAGCTAAATATCCAGGGTTAACTCATAATAATTTACAAGAATACGATTTGTCTCCATCAAACCCTAATTACAAAATCAGTATGGAAGATGCTGACACTTTAACAGTAAATAGTAAAGGTGGAAAGTTTTCATTTCGTCTTGCAGGAATAGATGCTCCGGAAACTTCTCACGGTGGTCGCGCTGCACAACCTTTTGCAGAAGAAGCAAAAGCTTTAGTACAACAAATGATTTCAGAAGCTAAAGATGTAAGAATGGTTGTTCAACCAGGAGATATGACTTACGGACGTCAGGTAGGTATGCTTTATGCTGACGGCCGTAACATCAACTTAGAGTTAATTAAAAGGGGTTTTGCTGCTTACTTACCATATAAAGGAAAAGGTAAAAAACAATTATATAATACTCAAGCTTTTGAAGAAGCCCAAGAAAGAGCATACACGGCTAAAAGAGGTATGTGGCAAAGTCCTTTTTTCCAAGCATACAAAATGATGACTGATAAAACTGGGCAATCAATTACATTTAACACTTTAGCAAATGTAAGCAAAGTAGCACAAAATGCTAGTTTAATGTCTATATATTCTACTATGAACCAAGCTCAAGAAATGGGCATGGTAAATAATGCAATGCAAATGGAAATTGCCTCAATTGGCGATCAAATGAATTCAAGTAGAAAACCTTTTGCACCTGATAGTAAAAAAGGTGGTTGGACTCAATTAGATCTTCAATCTTATGGAGAAAACAATAACTCTATTCTTAGCGTATTAGATCAACAAAAATATGAAATAGGTAGATTGATGCGCACAAGGAATAGTAAAAATTTAAATCAAAAATTTAAATCAGGTAAATTCAATAAAAATAATTTAGCTATGACAAATGAGACTTTAGCTAAAAATGTTTATAACGAAGAAAACAAAATAAAAATTCTTCAAGATAAAAGACGTCAACAATTAAATACACTAAGAATTAAAAAGATGGAACAAATGCAACAACAAGCATTAGGTAATCAATTTAATTCTCCAATAGGACACCATAGGATGTAATTATGTTTTCAATTGCAGGCTATCTTTCAGATAACGTTCCAGACGATCCAGCAGGAGCAGGGCTTTCAATAGCTGTAGGTGCTAGCGCAGCTGGAGCTTTTGTAAAAGCTGGTGGATTACAAACTATGGCTTTAGGAGCAGCTTATTCTATTGGCGGTGAGCCTTTAGTAGGGGAAATAGGTTATGGTGCTGTTGTAACTAGAGGAGGGAATTTAACAGAAAAAGGAATAAGGAGCACAGTATTGCATGGAGAAGCTGGAGGTTTTTCCACTAGTTTAAAATTACAAAATACTTATGGCGGCCCAGGAGTAGCGCCAACAATTACAGCAAATAGCAGAGGAATATTTTCCAGTACAATGGGTGCTGGAATTATGAAACAAAATTTTCTTAGCAGTGCAATACCAATTGCTTCTTTAGCATATGGGGGCATTGGGGCTTATTCAGATGGCGGAGCTGTTGGTTTGGGACAGTATTTAGTTTCCGATGTTTTAGGCAACTATTATGGTACTCAAGCTTCTTTACAAGTAGGTACTGTAGAAGTTGCTGGTGTTGCAAATGAAATATACGGAATAGAAGCTGGAGCTGCTAATGCTTTACAAAAAGGAGATATTGTTTCTAGAATAAAGTCTATTGGTGGCTCTGGAATGCTAGGTAGAGCACTTCCTTCATTAGGTGGTATTATGGGAAGTGTAATGGGCATGGAATTAGGTAAAAATGTAGGTAAGTTCGGAGCCAGCTTACTCTCTGGAGACTCTTTTACAATAAGTGAAACTGCAGGAGCTTTTGTTGGAGGTTTGGGAGGAGCAATAGCTGGAGCTAAATTTGGAGCTTATATGACTTCATCTGTAGGTGGAGCAATTCTTGGAGGCTCAGCTTTACTTGCAGGAGCAGTTATTTCTAATACTACAATGTCTCTATTAGAAAGTGGTTTTCAAAATATGAATAAAAGCCGACAAGGTTTAGGCTTTGCAGGAGACACAGCTCATTACTTTACAAGAAATGCTGTAACTATGAGAGAGCGTGCAGTACAAGCGATGCATAAATCACATTTAAATGCCAGAAGTGCTTTCGGACAAGAAGCTAATATAGTACATATGAATAGAGATATGTTTAGCCAATACAAGAGATATTGATGAAAAATATAAATAATAAAATTAGAGATGAGCTTTTTGTACTTAATGAGTATGACGTTCTACATCAAGACCCAGATGCAAAAGCTTCTAATGAGTTAATAAAAGCTTTTGAAGACAAAATCAATACAGACACAACTCGCGCATGTATTAATTGTCAAATGCGACAATATTATAAATACGGAGAGAATAAAATAAAATGTTCTTTTTCTCCAAGAAAGCTACCTGATGGAGCTGCAAGTAAAATAAATTCATTAGTAAAAGAAACTGGTTTAACTAAAGACCACGCTACTAAATTATTAAAAGCATCTATAGATCCAGTAGCTTGGTGTGAATTAATGTTTGGTTTTACAGATGATAATGAAAAATGGTTTATTCGTAGTTATCAAAAAGAACAATTAAGATGCACATCTAAAAGAATAGCAATTCTCGAAGGACGTCGTGCTGGTAAAACCTTTGCAATGGCGCTTAAATTAATATACCACGCTTTTAATAGTAAATTAGAGAGAGGTATTGATGCACAGGGACAACCTGTATATATGGGGCCAACAATAATGATTGTTACTCCTTATCAGGCGCAGTTAACAAATATCTTTGAAGAAATGGAAAAGTTAATAAAGCGTAACGTTGAATTAAAAACTGAAGTACTTTCTGGTACTGGAGACTCATTATATGTAAAGACTCCTACATTTAAAATGGAGCTTAAAAATGGTGCTTTAATCCAAGGATTCGTATCAGGTATAGGTATGCGTCAAGATGGTTCTGGCGGTGGTACTATGCGTGGTTTCTCGGCGAATATTATTTATCTAGACGAGATGGATATGATTCCTGCAGAAGTACTTACTAAAGTTATTAATCCAATCTTAGCTACAACTCCAGATACTATATTATATGCAACTTCAACACCTATTGGTGAAAAAGGTAAGTTTTACGAATGGACTAAACGTAGATCTGATTTTAAATCAGATCATTTACCTACTTCAGTGCTTCCCTTTTGGGATGAAATCAAAGAAGATATTATTAAAGATTCTACCGCAGATTCATTTCTTGCAGAATACATGGGAGTCTTTATTGAAGATGAAAAAGGCGTTTTCAAAAAGCAGTGGGTAAATAATGCAATGCTTGATTACACTTACCAAGACTGTTTAAATTCACGCACATTGCAATCAAAACTAAACCTTAAGTCTACTACAGATTGTATAAAAGCTATCGGTATTGACTGGAACAAAAACGCTGGCACTGAGTTCTATGTAATTGGTTACTATCCACAAGATAAAATATGGATTGGTTTAGATGCAATTAATGTAGAGTCAAGTGAGTTTTCTGCAAAGAGGTGGATTAAAGAATTAATTCGATTAAATTATAAGTGGAAGCCAGATTACATTTATGCGGACGAAGGTTATGGGCACACCATAATAGAAGACATAATTTACGAAGCATATGCTTTGAGAAGTAAAGGAAATAAAACTGATGTTGAATTAGAAACAGTACAAATTCCAGAAAGATTAAAAGCATTTAATTTCTCAAGCAATATCGTGTTAAAAGACCCAATCACAAATAAAGATATTAAAAAGATGGGCAAACACTTTTTAGTAGAAAATGCTATAAGAATTCTACAAGAGCAGCTATTTATTTTTCCTACAGAAGATACTGTACTAAAAGATCAGTTTTTCAATTATATTATAGAAAAATATAATAAACAAAATAACAAACCAGTATATGGTAAAATAAATAACGAAATTGGAGATCACAGGTTAGACGCTTTTATGTTAGCGCTTGGAGCTTTAATATTAGAGGAATCCGTTTACTCTGGAAAGCAAATGATGCCCTCAGCCCCTAGCTATCATAAAATAAAACAAATCAAAGAAACAGTAGATAACGATTCTCCTGAAGCTGTTTTAAAATATGCACAAGAAAAAAATATGCCTGGAGTTTTTGATATACTTCAAATTAACAGAGAAGAAAGAAAAAAGAAAAGTAGAAATAATAACAATGAGTTCTCTATATTAGAAGGCATAAACAAATACAAAAACACTTCTAAAGGTATGACACCTATTAGTGAGCTACAACACAGCCAACGCAGAGGCATCTTTGGCAAAAAATCTTCTAGGAGTTGGAAATGAGTCTTTCAGGTTTCTTAACTAGGATGGGTGCAAATATAATGGGCGATGTAGGTGCAGACGGTGCCGCTTTAGGAACTAGGAGGTTATTTACAGATGCGTTAAATGGTAGCAGTTTAAGTAATGCTCAACAAACCACTGCAAGAGATGCTTTTGAAAGCAGTATGAATGAAGGTCAGATGCTTTCTGCAGGAGGTATTAGTGCAATGCTAAAAAATGTAGAAGCTGGTGTAAAACCTAGAACTGGTTTAGCAGCACAAACTACTACAGGTACAGGGGCTAGCAATTTTCTTGGAGGGCAATCTGGAGGAATACTTGGAGCCATGGGGGCTGGTGCGATGTTAGGCATGGGGGGAGCAGCTATTAGCGGTTCAGATAAAACAGAAGGTGCTATGTATGGGGCTATGGCCGGACTAACTGTAGGTGGCGCTGCTAGAGGTATTATGCAAAACATTGGCGATATAGAAAAAGGTTTTATGAAAGATTTATTAGGTAATAGTTACACTGCAGCTGACAATATTAAATTTACTAAAGGAACTTTATTTGAAGACTTAGACCCTAAATTAAAGTTATCTAAACTTGGAAATACTAAATCAGGAGGAAAAACAGTAGGGGATGTTTTAAATGATCTAAAAGCAGGAGGCTCTGATGGAATGCCCAGAATAAACAAAAATATTGACACATATGGAAGATCAGAAAATTTAAATGCTTTAAAAAATATGGATACTGATAATTTAGGTACTATTGATTCTTATAAAAGAGATTTGCTTTTAGGAAATAAAAAACTTAATGTAGGACAAATGGGAAGAATGGCTACAGGAGCTGGAGCTTTTCTAGGAGGAATGGCTTTCGCTTCTTCTAATAGAAGAGATCATAGAAGAGGCTTTAACAAAGGCAGAGGAAATAGAATATGAGCTTAGTTTTTTTAGATTCTGAATTAGGTTTATTATCTAATACGCAGTTAATTACTAACCACAATAGTTTTACTGGCGGTGAAGATATAATTAAAATTCATGTTAAAAATGTAGACCCACAATATTATTATGAAAATATTGTTATTACACCAGTAATGGATGATTTAATTCCTGGAGATCTTTTTTCTGATTCTGGATGGAGTATCAAAATGCACGCTTCGTCTGAACAACCTACAGATAAAGAGTGGGGTGATACATTAATTAATGGCTCAGTACAAATACCAAACATTGGGACTGAATCAACGCCTAATATTGAATCAACATTTCCTATTTGGATCAGAGTTTTTTGTCCAGGACACAGCGAACCTCAAGTTAAAAAAGATATGAAATTAAGTTTAAAATATACAAAGAAGGTAATTTTAACTGATGTCTAATAAAAAGTTTTTTGATGATATTTATAATCAAAAATTAAATTTATCTTTTAAAGATATCTCAAGAGATACTTCTATAAAACCAGATAAATTTAAAAAATCTATAGCTACAAATTATACAAAAACAGATCTAGAAGATTTAATTACTAAAGCTAGAAATAATCCTTATGAAAAGTTTTCAGAGGAAGAAGTTGAAATAATTAATAAAGAGCTACAAAAAAACTTAACAGAAGCTCGAGAATTAATATCTGAAATTAAAAAAGTAAAAGAAGATATTTATAAAGAAGTGTCTGAATCAGAACATAAGTTTACTTTAGATATTAACAATAACATTGCTTTAAAAGAAGCAGCGAATAATATTTTTGGTGGAAACAAAAATAAAATAACATATGAAGATTATGTAGTTTTATTAGAAATGAAAAAACAAATACAGTTCGATGAAACCAGAAGTTTGATGAACGAGGTATTTGATGATTTTTAATAATCTAAATAAACGTCAAGATGTAAAAGGAATGAATCAAGACGACTCTTTAGAAGAGCAATATCAAAAAATGTATAAAAAAATAGCAAGAGATTTTGTTCATAGAGACGACTTAACAGAAATACTTAGAGAGTTACTGCTAGGGTTGGGAAGTATAAACCAAGCAATTTTTGGAGAAATATTAGATCAAATAGATTTAAATCATAATATTAACAATGCTATAGATAGAGCTATAGAATATAGAGAAAATCTTTCTAAACCTAAAATAAAAAGAAAAAAATATAAAGATATAGAAGATGAGTGAAAACAATTCAGAAATTAACATCTTATTGCCATACATACAACAATTAATAGAAGAGTATGAAAGGCAAATGATTGCGGATAGAATCAAAGGGTCTTTTGATTTGTCGCAAATAGATGTTGCTAGCAAAGCACTTTACCATGACCCATTATCTGAATATGAATTTGCTTTAAGAAGCAGGGTTATGGGTGCTGCCAGTACTAATGAAATTGTTAATTTTATGATGCTAGAACAAAATGAAACCGAAGAACAAGTAGCTCAATATCGTACAGCTGCACATAAATATGAAAAACCTTTTTCAGAAAAAGCTAAAGAGTTTGCAGAAGAAAATTTATATTTTGAATGTGACATTGTAGATAAGGATGGTCGACCTTCTAATGACTGGCTAAATTATGAAAACTTAGATGAAAACACCTTATTAAATAATGGAGAACTTCATTTAAAAAGTTTCTTAGATGAAGATGTAGAAAAAGTTAAATTTAGAAAGCGCATGACAAATGAAGTAAAATGGAAACGTAGCAATGATGTTTCAAAAGCTGTAGATAAGCTTATCGGTGCTGAAGATGGTAAATGGAAACTCTTTGGAAAAGATTTTAATGTAGGAATAGAGCAATGCTTTAATTGTTTTGTAAAAATAGATTTATATGCAGTTTTACCAGCATTAGAGTTTGTATTTGATTTTTCTAAACTAATAAATGCAGTAAAAGGTTTATTGCTAGAAATAGAAAAAAATCTTAACCCTTTAGATATATTTAATCAGCTCTGTAATTTTTCTTTAGGTATTGGTGAAAACTTATTATGTCCTGCAAATATGCAAGGGATTAATTTATTATTACCAACTTTATTTGTAAAGTATTCATTAGATTTAATGAACTTTAGATTTGATCTAATGTCGTTGTTAGGCAATGTTATTAGTGGAGTTATAAAAGGAATTACTTCTTGGGTAGAAAACTTACCAAGATTAGTGGTGCCTTTTATAGATTGTACAATAAATGCAACTAAAGCAACTTTTGGATACATACGAGCAATTGCAAATAGTTTGAATAAGATAAGTCAAGAACTGTTAACAAGCATAAATCAACTAACAACTTCTGCGCATAAATTACTTTTAAATACTTTAGATTTTATCCCTGGATACAATTTAGAAACTTTAAAAGAAGAAAAAGAATCGCTTAGAAAAGAAATTAATTCTATTACTAAACAAGTAGAAGAAACAAATACTAAAATATCAAAAAAGAAAAAGAAACAACTTCAACAAACAAGAGAAATAATTAACTTTATAGATTCTATTGGAAATTATTTTAGTAATAAAGCAGCTCAAGAATTAATATCAGATCAACAAGTACAAAAGTATGTTGAAGTTAACTTTGATCAATATAAAGATCATTTTATTAATTTAGTTAGCAACCCAAGAAGTGATGAGGAAAAATTTCTTTCAATAAATTTTAATAAAATTTTATCTTTTTTAGATGAAGAAAGTTTAAATTCTTTAGAAGAACTTCAAAAAGAATACAAAGAATTATTTAAAGAAAGAAAAACAGAATTACAAAATAAAAAATCTGAATCTTTAGAAAATAAAATGGCTTCTAATAGAACTTCGATTGAAGTGGTAGGAGAAAACTCTAGATATATATCAGAAAATACTTCTGCTGGTTTTTGGGAAGGTAAATATAAAATTAACAGTACTCAAAATTTACTTAATAACAAAGGTAAAAAAAGAGATATGAGGGCAGGTAGATACTCTTCTAATGCAAATTATAAGAGACCCGCTTCTGAAGAATTCACACTGTCAGATAAATTATTTGCTAGGTACGGAATAGATATAAATCAAAATTACACAAATTATGAATATGGTTGGATTAGCGGCAGTAAAAAATTTGTTAACGACAAAACTAAAAGTTTTAATCAAAGTTTAAGTAATATTGAAAATATAATTGTTAAAAATCTAGAAGCAGCAAAGCAAGCAATACTAGATATTACTAATAAAATAATTTTAACTTTTAAAAACTTAGATGCGTTTTTATCAGAAAATGTAAATGCTCAATTTAAAATTTTAGGAGAAATTCAAAATTTATTACATTTAATTAGATTGTTCAGAGTAATAAATGAATTAATTCAAAATGGTTTTTCTGGATGCGATGAAGCAAAAACAAATAAAGATTATTTTAAAAATTTAATTGTTACTTCTGCAAAAAAACAAGGATTAAATTTAGAAGCTTCTTCTAGTGATAAACCAGAAGATTATTTGTTAAATCTTACTTATAAAAATATTGATATTGATATTGACTTAAATGAGTGCTCTGAAATATCTACTCAATTAAAAAAGCCAGAAATTAATTTAGATGAAATATATGGGGTAATTAAATATGGCTTCTCCACTTAATAAAAATAAAGAAGAATTAACTTTATATTTAATAGAAGAATCTTACAAAGTCTATAAAGCAAATTTTGCTGGTAGTAGAGATTTTGAAGCTCCAATCCCAAGATACAGAGATAGAAACCCACCATTAGAAAGCTTGCCTCCAGGAACAGATTTTTTTTCACGTAACCCAGATATTCCACCTCCACCACTTCCTCCACCACCTCCTTCACTGCCGGATCCTATAAAAACTCCAGCAAAAAAAATATATTCTTCTGTTGGAGAATGGAAGGAAGATAATCTTTATCCACCAGCAAGAGAAGGGTATATTTGGAAATTAAGTGAAGATGGAACACATGCTAAAGAAGTACCAACTCCATGGACTGAATATTATATTCAATCATCACAAGAACCTAGAGAAATAAAAGAAAAGTCAAAACAAGTTATTCTCAAGCCTGTTGCTATTCCAAAAGAAACACTAAAAAAGAAAAAAGCTTTCTTTGATTTTAACCCAGAAAAAGCTCAAAGACAGGAATTAGCAAAAGAACAAAGTCTTTTATTGTCAGTAGAAACTCAAAGAAAAAAAGAAAACATTGAATCTACAATAGAAACTATAGAAATAGAAATCGCTGAGCCAATTGTAAATGAAGAAAATGTTTATAATTTATTAAATTATCTAAATGAAGAGTTTAGTAAAATAAATTTATTTCCAAAAGCTTTTATAGAAAATATTTCTTCTGAAATTCCAAATGAAAGACAGCTTGTACTACCTGAAGAAAAAGAAAAAATTGTTGAAAATATAAGTTTAGCTAAAAAAGAATTTATATTAAGCGAAGAAAATTTTGTTGATTTATTAAGTTCAAAAATTAATCAACTAGAAAATGTAGAAGAATTATTTGAATTAGAAGAAAATGAATTTTTAAGAAACGATTTAGTTAACTACAAATTATTTAATGACAAAGAATTATATTCTTTAACAATATTGTTGTACTCTTTAAATAGTGAATTAAGTTTACTAACGTTAAATAACATATTACAAATAAATTCTTATTATTATATAAAAGAAGAAAAAACTGAAAATTTATTTTTTCTTTCTGAAATAGTAATTAAAGAAGAAGAACTTCTTTCTGGAATAAAATATAAACCAATTATTTTAAAAGATAACACAACTAATAAAGAAATAAATTTAAGTTTATTAATTCAAGAATATATTACTGATTTATTAAAATCAGACTTTAAAATTATCAGACAAGCAAATATTAAAAATAATTTATCTGATGATGAAAAAAAAGAAGCTATAAAAACAATATTAGATGAAATAGTTGAAATTGGTAAAAAAGAAGCTGCATACAACTTAAAAACAGTTTCTACAGATATAAATAAAATAAATCTTACTAAAGGAAGAATAAAAACAATAATAGAAGAAGGTATCCTTTGGGAAGATTCTTTATTATTTACAATCGAAGAAAAGCAATTAGTTAAAGATGTTTTCCTTAATGAAGAAAATGAAATTGTAATTGAAAATTATGAAAATAAACATTATTTTTTAGATAATTATTTTATAACAGATAGTTATTATTTTAATTGGTGTGGTTGTTTTATTGCTTATTGTTATAAAGATTTTATAAAAAAAGAAATAAGAAAAAAGTTTTTAGCTTCTACTTATAGATTTGCTTCTTTTTGCAATAACACAAAAAGAAGTACAAAAATAAATTCAATAGTTTTAAATGCTACAAAAAATATTAATTTAGAAATATTTAAAATAAAAAATTCTAAACTTCAAACAGAAGAAGAAAAAAATAATTTAATTAATAAAAAAATTAACGAAGAAAAAGAAAAATTAGATCCTTTTTTTAAAAAGGGAACAATTTTAACTTTAAATCCTACTGCAGAAAAATGGTATGGAACTCATTTTGCTTTATTAAAAAATAATGGAGTAAAAATAAAATATATTGATTACTATTCAGATGATATTAAATCTTATGAAGAAAAAATATTATCTTTTTTTGTAGACACAATAGAAGGAAACACAGTAGTAGAAGAAATTGAAGTATGGGAAAAAGATGAAGAAAATTCTTGGATTGAATCATCTATAGATGTTGTTGGCGTTAAAGAAAAAGAAAGAAATTTAATAAATGCAGTTGCAGTACATATCTTTCTTCCAGAAGATTATAATTTAGAATTTCAAGGAAAAGTTAAGCAAGAATATAACAATGCAGAAATTATTATTAAGGACCCACTAACATGAAAAATGAATTAATTTTAAAAGCATATGAAAGCTTAGCATTGAAAAAAGAAATGTCCTTAATAGACAGGAATGTACCTTTATTAGGAGAAAGTATTTCTGGAGCACGAGTTAAAAAAGTAAACGCTCGAGTAATGCCTTATGCTGATCGACATAGAGGTAATTGGTTTAAACCAGAATACGATCTTACTGAAATACAAATTGCTCAAGATACAGATGCATTCCTTTATAAAGCTATACAAAAAAAAGTACAGCGCTTTGTATTGGCTGGTTGGGAAATAGTTGGTAATGATAAAGAGCGAGTTGAATATATTAAGCGTAGGCTAAAAGAAATCGAATACGTTTCAGGCCAACCATTTAATTTGTTAATGACTGATCTTGCACACGATCTTATTAGATACTCAAACTGTGCATGGGTTAAAGTAAGAAATAATGATGCTTCTACGGGTAAAAAACGAACTTGGATGGGTAAAGAAATAGATCCAGTTGCTGGTTATTATATTCTTCCGTTTGAAACTCTTTGGTTTAAAGTAAAGAAAAATGGTGAGCTTAAAAAAGTAATGCAGGAACAACCGAATACAGGTGAATGGAAAGAGTTCGCGCCTCAAGATGTAATCCATTTCTATACTAATAGAAAACCTGGATTTACTATGGGGACTCCAGAGATCTTACCTGTACTAGAGGATCTTGCTTTATTAAGAAGGCTAGAAGAGTCAGTAGAAAATATGATTGATTCCAATCTACATCCTTTATTTCATTATACTGTAGGTAACGACAATATGCCTGAAAGGTACTCACCTGAAGGTATTAAGGAATCAGATCTAGTAAGGCAAACGATTGAATATATGCCTTCTGGAGGAATCTTTGTATCTGATCACAGACACAAAATAAATGCAATTGGATCAGAAGGTAAAGCTCTAGATATTAGAGATTACTTAGAATACTTCAAAAAAAGAGTTTATGCTGGGTTGGGTGTCTCACCTATGGATATGGGAGAAGCGGACTCTGCAAATAGGTCAACTGCTAATACTTTATCTAAAATTGCAATTCAAGATGTAGAAGCATTACAAAGACATATTAAGACCTTTATAGAAACTTATATTATTAATGAATTACTTCTTGAAGGTGGATATGAAGATTCATTGTTTGAAAGTGATAAAGCGGTACAAATTAAATTTGGAACTGTAGATAAAGAAGAAAAATCAAAAGAAGAAAATCAAACAATTCAACTTTGGTTAAACAATCTTATATCAGAACAAGAAGCTAGAAAACGTTTAGGTGAGCAACCTGTAGATCAAACTTATAGAGATCAAACGAACTATAAATTATATACAGAACCTTTAGCTTTAATCAAAACAATGGGGCCATTTAGCGCAGGCTCAGATGCATTAGCTAAATCTGAAACTTCTTCTATTACTCCAGAAGCAGTTAAAAAAGAAGAACAGGCTCAACAAAGAAAAACAAATAAAAATATACCTGAAAAAGAAAACAATCCTGCAGCCAATTTATCAGAAAATATTAGTAGACCCGCAAATCAAAATGGTTCAAGAAATGCGCCTAAATTTTCTAATGATGTAGAAAGCTTGTTTTTTGAAATAAAACAAGGTAAAAAGATCTTAGATCTTTTAAACTCTTTAAAAAAAGATGCATTTTAATTTAATTTAAAAACAGGTCAAAATATGTCTAAAATTATCAGATACAATGATTTTATACAGATAAATCCTGATAACAAGATTCTTTCTTTAGATAAAGAAAAGAAAATTTTGCTAACAGATAGTTTGCTTTCTTCTGCATATAATACTGGCAAAGGCTTAGTTATCACTTATGATTTGTCTCACTCTGGACGTAGAATAAATAATAGAATTTATTCTACGAAAGGACAGCAAAGAGGAATTGATTCTCTTACTAGCCCTTATCCAAAACCTATTCTTAAAAATCACGATCAAATGAGTGAGCCTATTGGTCGCTTCATTGGTGGTGAGTGGCAAAATTTGTATGACGAAGCAAGTAATTTTCTACAATCTTCTCAATCTACATTAGACATTCATAATGCTTTTGCTTCAGATGAACCTGAAAGAATTTATAAAACATTAAAAAGCTTTGATTTAATTGATAATAAAAATTGGCCTGGACTTGGTAGAATGAGAGTGCAAGCTAATATTAATGATGAAGAGTCAATTAAAAAATTCTTAGACGGTAGATACATTACTTTTTCTGCTGGCTCTACAACGGATCGTCACGTTTGTTCAATTTGTGATACAGATTGGGCTACTGATGGAATGTGTGAACACAAGCACGGGAAAAAATATGACGGAGAAACATGTGTATTCATTACTGGAGACTTCATTGTTTTAGAAGGTTCAGTAGTTAATACGCCAGCAGATGATCTATCTCAATTAGTTTCAATGGAAATTAAAGATTCAGAAGATACATCTAATATTAAAGATGAACAAATCCCTTACGAACTTATTTTAAGCGATTCAATATTTACTATGGAAAAACAAAATGAAGCACAGCGGTTACAAGACTCCGAGCAAATCGACGCCTATGAAAAAGAAACCAAAAAAGAAGAAGGTTCCAAAAAAGAAGTAGAAAAGAAATATGATCATGAAATGTCTATTTCTGAATCTGCAATGATGGAACTTCATCAAAAAGGTGAAACTTATATTACCCAGCGCGGTGATAATGAGACTATGATTATCAAAGTTAAATATTCAGGCTCAATGCGCAAAGATTCAATTGAAGACTTTGAAATCAATGAAGAAGAACTAGCTTCTTTAATTGAAGAGCTTGAAGATGAAAAAACTTTTAAAGTTCCTGCAGGAGCAAAAGGTAACGCTCAAAAAGTTCTTAAATGGAAAGCTGAAAAAGGTTCAGAAGTTAAAGGAATGACGCCTGTAGGTTGGGCAAGAGCAAGGCAGCTTGCTACTAAATCTGAGATTGGTCTTTCTACTGTTAAAAGAATGGCAGCATTTAATCGTCATAGAAAAAATGCAGCAGTAGCTCCAGAGTACAAATCTGAGCCATGGAAAGATCGTGGTTATGTAGCTTGGCTTGGTTGGGGCGGAACATCTGGTATTGACTGGGCTGTTAAAATTAGCGCTGCCAATGATTCAGAAAATGACTTAGAGATGATAGGTGATTTTGATAAAGATGCTTATCGCTCTTCGCCAAAAGGTAAGGGAGCTAAAACTCCTGCAAAACCTTCTGAAAGAATTAAGGGCTCCAAAAAGAATAAAGAAGGTTCAGCTTCAAAAGCTAATTCTAAAATTGAAGTTGGATCTGTATTAGAGTCTTTAAAAGAAAAAGTTTCTTCACATAATAAAAAGTATGGAAAAGATAAAGGAAAACGAGTAACTCTTGGTATGCTAAAAGCAGTATATCGCAGAGGTGCAGGAGCTTTCTCTAGTACTCACAGGCCTGGAATGTCTAGATCTGGGTGGGGTGTTGCAAGAGTAAATGCTTTCCTTAAACTTGTTAGAAGTGGTAGCCCATCAAACTCCAAATATAAACAAGACAATGATTTGTTACCTGCAGGTCATCCAAGAAAATCATCAAATAAAATGAAAAAGGATTTTATTATGGAAAATGAAGAGTTAGAAATTCTGGATACAGAAGTAGATTCTAAAGATGAAGATTTAGAAATCGAAGCTGTAGAGCCAACTGAAAAGCAACAAGAAGAGCATGACGAAAGTCTCGGAGAAGAAGAAACTTTAGATGCAGAAGATTCTGAAGAGCTTGTTGATTGGGAAATTTTAGATCTTGCTTTGCAAAGTATTCTTCGAGGAGAAGATGCGGAACTGTCTACAGAAGCTAGAAATGAATTACCTGATTCAGCTTTCTGTGGCCCCGAAAGATCTTTTCCAATTCCTGATTGTGCGCACGTAACTGCTGCAAAACGTTTAATTGGTAGATATAAAGGTTCTGATGCAACTAAAGCTAAAATCATGGCTTGCGTTAATAAAAAAGCAGAGTCCATGAAATGCGACTCTTCCGAAGATGCAAATTCTTTAAAAGCAGAGCTTGCTGATCTTCAAGAAAAATACAATACATTAGAAGACAAATTTAAAGAGCTTCTAGAAATAGTTGTAATTAAAAGTAAAAAAAATAAAGATTCTATTGAAATAGAAGATAATGTTGTTGTAAGTGATAAAAAAGAAACAATTCTTGACAAAGAAATTGAAAACCCTTCTAATCATGCAAATGAAGAAGTAATCGAAAATAAAAAGCAAGAAGACTCACTTCCTAGCTTTGAAAGAAATGTAGTAAATACTTACAGAACTATCAAAGATAGCGAAGGCGAGTTAGCTGCTAATATTTATTTAAATAGCAAAGCTCAATACTTACCTCGTGGCTTCAACCCAGAAAAATTTTAATCTAACTCTTTTAGGAGAATAAAATATGGCTATTAGTAGATTCCAAAGCCGTTTTAAAACACGCACTGATCTAATGGATCACATTACTCCAAATAACACCGTGCAGATGAACGCTTCTGTTCCTCACGGTGAGTGGGCTCCAGCTAACTGGCTCCCAGTTGTTTGGCAAAACGAAAAAAGCAAAGATTACTTTGTTATGTCTGCAGGCAAAGTTGTTTCTTTAGATAGAAGTGGCCGTGTAGTTCCTGCTGGTCTTCTTCGCCGCGCACTAGATGCAAATGCTGCTGCTGATACAATACTTACTTATACAAGTAATGACGTTGAAGCTAGAGTTGTTGATATCCGCACTGGAGCTTTTGTTGATGCAGCTGCTGTTTTAGATCTTGAGGCTTTTACAGACGCATTAGTTGCTAACGGCTGGGTTGCTGGTTTTGATGCTAGTAATTTTGGAGACGCTGATCCAGCAATTGACCTTGCTGCTCGCAAAGCTTGCGTAGAATTCTTTATTTCTGCTCCAGTAGGTATTCTTGCTTACGATGTCTACGTTTGGGCTGGTGACGATCCTGCAAGCTTGCACTTTAGTAATTATCAAAAACAACACTTGATTCAGTTCTTTACTGATATTCAGATGAAAGTAGCACACGTTTGTGCTGACGCTTCTGCAGTTGCAGTTGCAGGTTTAACTCGTGTTGATGGGGCTGCACTTGCAGTTATGCCACGCTATGCTGGTTTGGATATGAGCAATGTAGTTGCTTTCGATCTTGAGCTTGGAAAACTTGCTTCTAGCGTTAGCCGCACTCCTGTAAGCTTTAGCGCTTTTGCAGGACGCCAACGTAGTGACATTTCACTTCTTGCAAAAGCTGGAGATTGGTATCTTGACGCAGATGGAGGAATGATTCTTTTCTTTGAAGATGGTGGAAATGCTGATCCTGTTGGAACTGACGCTGTTGCTCTTGCTGGTACTATTTCAGTATTCCCTTACGACGGAGCTGCTTCTGCACAAGAAAGAATGGTTATGATGGTCGGTGATTGCCGCCCTGGTGACTTTGTTTCTTTTGATGAGATGAGTAACTTCAAAGTTGCAAGCTCTGGTGATCACGATGCACACCTTGTTGTTGGTCGTCTTCTTGCAATGTATAAAGAGCCACGCGGCCTTCTTGAAAGAGTTCGTACTGGTTGGAAGGGTGACGAGTTTGACGCTACTTCTAAAATGCCTGGTAGCGCAACTGAAGGATTCTCTGATCTTATCACTCTCTCTTCTCATCACGGTGAGAATGTTGCAGACGAGATCGCTGTCATTAACGTCAAACTTCAATAATAGATAATTTAAAGGAACTTAAAACATGGCTATTAAATTTACAGACGGAACTGAACTAACACTCCCAAGTAGCAAGAAAGCTGCTGCTCGTTATATGGCTGACATGATCCGCAACCGCGGTCAACTTCCTGATAGCGAAGAGTCAATCAGCTGGGAGACTTTTGCTAATACAATTTCTCCTAAGAACAGAGACGCAATCTCTTCTTCTGAGATTACACCTCTCCTCCAAGAGTCAATGGAAATCCTCATTCGTGAGCCAGTTGAGCCATCAATGACCATTACTCCTCTTTTCACTCGCGTTCAGGCTAAAGGCCTCAACACTCAAATCCTTGCTGGTGCAATGGGTGCTGTTTACGCTGGTGATGTTCAGGAGTCAGGTACTTACCCTGAGGTTAATTTCCAAATGGGTGGCGCTGTTTCTACTGCTTACATTGGAAAGAGCGGTATTGCAGCTTCTTTCACTGACGAAGCTCTCCGTTACAGCACCTTTGATATCATGGCTAAAAACCTAGAGCTCATGGGTAACGCTATGGTTCGCCACAAGGAGCAGAAGGCTGTTGCTTTCCTTAAGCAACTCGGTACTTCTCTTTTTGATAACCTTAACCCCGCGCAGTCTATTTACGGTGTACTTAGCGGTCGTGGTCTTGAAGGTGGGTCACTTGTTGCTAATGGCTCAATGACTATGGAAAATCTCATGCGTGCTATGGCTCACATGAGCGAAGAGGGTTTCACTCCTGATACCCTTCTTATGCACCCACTCTTTTACTACACCTTTGTACAAGATCCAGTTCTCCGCACTATGATGCTCGCTCATGGCGGTGGCTCAATCTTTAATCCTTACAGTGGTAATCCTGGTCCTCTCGACCCTTACAGCAATGGTGCTCTTGGCGCACGTGGACCTAGCAATGGTACTCGCGTTGTTAATCCTCGCGGCATTGGTAGCTCTGGTACTGGAAGCAGCAGCGAGTCCGTTACCTCTGTTCTTGAGCGTAACCAGAACATGACTTCTGCTCCTAATCTCCCAAGCTACTTCCCATTCAACTTCCGTATCATTGTATCTCCTCTCTGCCCATACGATCCAGAGTCAGAGACTGGTGATATCTTCCTTCTTTCAAGTGGTAACGTTGGTTTCCACCTTGTTGACGAGGATGCAACTACTGTTGAGTGGCGCGACGAGAACACTGAGACTGTTAAAGTTAAAATCCGTGAGCGTTATGGCTTTGCAGTTGCTCACGAGGGTCAAGGCGTTGGCGTCTTCAAGAATGTTAAGCGTGCAGAGAATCGTTGGGACGGCTCTATTGATGCTGCTCCTAGCGATATTGCTGACCTTGATGAAGCAGACGTAAAAGCTAATCTCTAATACTACTTTACTCTAGTAAAGAGATTTAGTAAAAAGGCAAGTAGAAATACTTGCCTTTTTTATTAGGAGCTTTTTAATGGGTGTTTTCAAAACAGAAAAAACTGATATTGAATTATATATAGAAGAGAAGTTTTCTGAAGAAGAAGAAATTTTATATAATTTTGATGTAGAAATAGAAGAAGATAATTTTATTGAAGTTAAAATAGAAACAGGAGAGGCAAATGGCGATAACATTCAAACCGGAGAACAGTTACCCCCAAAACCAAGAGGATGGATTTCCAGTCGGGCAGAGTTTTTATTTAATATTCTCGAACGCAGTAGATTTGAAAAAGTTCAAAGAGTGTTGCGTTTTATTCGGAAGAGACTTTGATAGAAGCTATGGCCCTGACAATTCTTTATGGTTGAACACTAGCGATGCAACTAATCCTTTTTTCTTACGTTCTCCTGGTTTTGGTGGTTTTATTGATTATGATATTGAAGGATATTTAATTGATGACTATGAGTTAAAAAATGTTTTAGAAGTTCAAACTACAATTGAAAAAGTAGCAGAGCAAAAAACTTTAATAAAAATTACTCCTAAAATAATATTGCCTGAAAATAATAAATTTTATCTTTATATTATTGGAAGCAATGCAGACGAAAGCAATGACTTGCCTGAATTCGTAAAAGGTTACGGAGAAGGTAAAAGTATATCAGTTCGAACTGTATATGATGTAATGGGTGACAATAATGAAGTTGATTCGAGAATTCGAAGCTCAGGTTCTTTTGAACCAAAAAATAATGAGTCTTCTAATGTGCTTTATTTTAAAATTGTAACTGCAGGTGAAGGATCGCAAGCTAAATACATTTGGTGGTTTGATGACGAAAGTGAACCTGCTCCAGCAGATGACAGGTATAAAGAACGTTTGTCTCGCTGCGTACAAAGGTGGCGTTTAACAGATAGAGGAGTAATGTTACGTTTCTCTGGTAGTACTTATGAGCTGAATGAATTGTTCAAAGTTTTTTGTTATGAAGAAGAACTATTAGAGCAGAGTTATTTAATTACATTTCAAACAAGCACAGATTCAGTATATGAGTACCCTGAAAATGTTTCAGCTTCACCCATTGGTTTAGATAACAATGTCATTCCAGACGTAAACAGCTTTTTACCTTCATCAGAAAATGAATTAAAAGTAATCTCAATTGAACCTTATAATGGGGCAGTTAATGTAAATTTAGATTTAAAACAAATAGTAATTACTTTTAATAAAAATTTAAATCCAGAAACAGTAACTCAAGAAAATGTAAAGTTAACTTCATATCCTGTAAGTGGAAGTTTTGATGGACCAAATGGTACAAGATCAGACAGGGAAAGAATTATTTATAAAATAATTTCTGTAATTGATAATAAGATTATTTTAGAAATTTAAGGAGTTAAAATGAGTTGCTCTAACACAAATAGCAAATATTGTGGTCCTCCTACTAAAATAAAAAGAAAAGGAGATTACAGAAAAAATTGTTACAATTTAAATGAAAGTTTTAAATTTAAAGTTATATTTAAAGATAACTGTAATAATAATTATGATCCCGATGATTTAAGTATACAGTTAAATTTAACTGCTCCAAATGGAGATTTAATCTCTCCAATAGATTATATAAAAGTAGATACAGGGTTTTATTATACTGAATATACTTTCTTGCAAGAAGGAAATTGGAGTGGCTTCTGGAGCTCTGAAAAAGATGGAATAGCAAGAACAGAGTCTGTTTTCACTTTTACAGTACAAAACAATTTATCTAGTGAAAATATAATAAGTGGATTAACTTTCAATAGTTTAATTGTAATAGAGCTTAGTCAAAATATTGAATCAGAGCATGGACATAAAACATTAAAAGAAAATGAATTTTATTCTTTTAGTAGTGAGTATAATCCGTTTTATTGTTCTGTTGAAATGTTGCGAATGGAAATGGGTTCTTGGATTGACTTAGTGTCAGATGATACATTAGCGTTAGCTATACATTGGTCTTCTTTAGAAGCAAATAATATAACTGGAGTACCACCTACTTCAGAAAGATATTTGTTTGCACGTACAAGATTTGTAATGTACGATGCAGCAATTAAATTGTTTAGTATGCCTGTCGGCATATCTTCTCCAGGTTCAGGTAAATCTAAAACGCTTGGAGATTTAATGATAGATAATGGTTCGTCTTTAGATTTTGCTTTAAAAGATTTAGTATCTGAATTAAAAGCAGAAAGAGATGAATGGTGGAGAGTTGTCAATGCAGGGGGCTGCATTGTGCCTGGTCAAGGTTTAGGTCCCTCTTCAGCAGTTCAAGGGGGAGCCAGATCTGATAAAATGCAAAGATCAAGAGAATGGCACGACCCATGGACTGAATACTATATTCAACCTACTCAAAACTCTCTTTATCGCAAACCTGGAGAAAAGAAATACAAGCATGGTTACTCAGGTTGGACTGAGTATTACTATGGTCAAAACGTAGTAAACGTAAGGAAAGGTAGAAGATGATACCTCCTAGTCGTAGAAAAACAAAAACAGATTGTGAAATAGATCTTCGTAAAGAATTTGATGATATTGTTTTTGGTATCGGTGGTTGTAAACCACATAATCACTTAGTTTTGTTAAGAGTACCAAGGCAAGATTCTACAGGCAATTTGATTAAATGCGATTGTGTATCAGAGCTAACGGATGAACCAGATAATGAAAATGAATGTAGATTCTGTTTAGGAGAAAAATACATTTGGGACGAAAGTTTTATTAGAGTTTATTCATCTATAGTTGGTGCTGACGGAGGTAAAGCAAATAGAAATCGTCGCTTAAGTCCTGGTGAGCTCAGAACAGACTATAAAATCTTTTACCTAAGATATGATCAAAAAATATCTTATAATTATAAAATAATAGAATTAAGTCTTGATTTAGAAGGAAATTTAGTTGTACCTTACAAAAGAGAAACGATCTATAGACCTGAAACTATTCAAAAATATAGAGCTGATTATGGACGAGTAGAGTATATCGCAGTATATGCTCGAGAAGAATCTTCAATAAGAGAGAATATTTAAATGGCAAGAAATCTAGACGAAGCTGTGGTTATCAATGTAGTTGATTCCAACGGAGATATCGTTAATGTACTTAACGCTAGAGATTTTGTTATTAACAACCCTTATAATGTTAATATAGATTCTGTATTTTTACCAAATACAAAACCAATGGATTTAGATACATTTTTTACCGTATCTAAAATGTTAATCGAAGATGCTCAATTAAGAGAAGGTATTAATGAAGACTCTTTTATTAAATTAATAGAAGAATACCCACCAGAAGATATTAATAAATATGGAAACGAAGTAATTACTTGGAAAGTGGTAGAGCGAAAACCAGGTATGATGAATACAAAAGGCACTGGTAGGCCGCATAGAAAAGCTACTTATTCGCATCAAGAGCATCGACCAGATTTACCTAATAAAATCATAACAGTTGAATCTAGACCAGTAGACCATGTAATAGAATTTAATTGCTGGGCCGTTAATAATAAGTTAGCTAACAAAAGAGCTATTTGGCTTGAAAAATTATTTGTAAATTCTGCTTTTGCTTTCGAAGTAAAAGGAGCTGAAAGATTTTATTTTAAAGAAAGACTTTCAGATAATTATTTAACTACTAATGGTCAAAGAATTTTTAGCAGACCTTTAAGGTTCTTTTTAAGGTTCCGAGAATTTGATGCTAAAGCAGATACAATGATTAGAAATATTTTAGTTGATATCGGTATATTACCAAAAAATTAAACTTACATTATTTTCTCTTAAGGAGACAAAATGGCATACCAAAACCTTACATTAAGAAACATTGCGGGTGAAATGACAGCCACCTTCAATGATAATAGAATGAGAGCTTCTTTGCCGCCAGAACCGGAAGTAGGTCCAAGACTTTTTGTTACTGGACTTGCTAAAAGAGGTTTGGCTTACGAAGTTTTTAGACACAGAAACGTGAGTGAAACTTTTCTTGAGTTTTCACCTAATTCTGAAATTGCAAGAATTGTTTCTGCAGCTAAAGATGCAAATGGATCTATACCATTATTAATATCTCGAATTGCTTCTAAAGCTGACCACTTTATGATCAAAAGAGAAATTGACAATTCTTTTGAAAAAGAAAATTATATTGTTATAAAACCATTAATTTTCCAAGAAGCAGATGATACAAGAAATATCCGCTCAAGTGCAGAACAGCTTAAAATGGTTTTAATGCCATATGTAGAAGGAAGCGTTGTTCGTCAAAGAGTACTTCTTGCAGCAGATTCAAATACAAACACTTTTTCCGTTGTTTATGATTCAGAAAGAATTCTAAGAACTGAAGGAGATCTTTTATTTGATGTAGAAATTAATGTTCCAGTTGGAGAATTCTTGTTAACTCCAGGAGCTTTTGAAGATTTAGAAATTGCAAGTTTTGTATCTGGTGGATCTTACGATTTAGCTGCAATTAAAACATTATCAGAGCTTACTCCTAGCTTTAGAGCAGTAGAAGCATTATCAAAATGGGAAGATACTACAAATTCAAAAGACATTTTACACAAAACTGTGCTTGTAGATATTTTTGAGTCTGATAACACAGACGTTTTAGATACACTTGGATTTTTCAAAAGTGAAGTCATTCAAGGTAGCGCTAAAGAAGCGATTAACAATTGCGAAAGATACGCTAGCAATGAAATCGCTTATGATAAACTTGAATTTGAAAATGTAGACTTTATTTATTGTGAAAAATGTTATGCAGATACTCCTGCGGTTTCTTTGTCTATTTCAGATTCTCTTGGTGAACAACTCCAATGGGTAGAAAAATCATTAGGTTACTTTTGGAAATATATTTTTAATGGTAAACCTTATATGTTTATGTTTAATGAAAGCGCTCCTTTTACTAGTAGTTTAGTTGCAGATTATTCTAGCAATGATATTGCATATAGCTTTTCTGTAGATCAGAAAAAAGTAGGAAATCTTTTAAATTTAGTTCAAATGAACATTCATGCAGTAGCTGGAACCGCAGAAACTGAAGTAGAATCATTCTTTAATGAAAAAGGTTTAATTGAATGCCATGTTACAATTGCACCAGTAGGTGCCAGTAATGTAACTGTAGAAACACCATTTTGTACTATAACAATCACTGCGAATCATACAGATCTTAATACTGCTGGAGATTTAGTTTCTGTAAGATTGCGTCCGTCTTTAGTAGATGGAGGCAATGCTCTTTCTACATATTGTTTGGATTCTCAAGAAAGTTTAAATACAGATCCTTTTGTATTGAGCCACTATGAGCTTGTTGGAGATCTTATCCCTGAAGCAGTTATGACTAGGTTGTTAACTTTCCCAGAAAGTGGGGCTGATACAAGTGTGAGCCTTGTCGCCAGCAATGAAGAAATTAGAGAAGTTTCTTTCTTGCAGCAAGCTGCTCAAGCGGCTTATAAAGCTTCTACAAATTATAGTCAAACAATCGCATTAGTACCAACTAGCCCTCCTCCAAGTTCACATACAGGTGTATCTACTTGGGCAGGTAACCCTGCTTCTTATGAAGTAGATCGCAGTGGAAATATCGTTGTTATTAAAGATGGTACTGGAATTTTAGGTACTAAACTTTTAGCGGGTTCTACAACGTATAGAGATGGCACTGCATTTGGTGGTGTAATTCTTACAAATGGAACTAATTTGCCAAACGAAATTCCTTACGGAATTGATGATACTGACGAAGCGCTTGATGGATTTGGAAATCCTATTGATCTTGGCAAACACGCTGTAGTTATTGGAGCTTGGGGATTCATTGAAGACCCACAAAATGCTCAAATTAACAGAGGTTCTAGAATTAGAACGGGGCAAAGAACTTCTGCTTTCGTAAATGCAGCACCACTTATTGCAGGGGTTTTAGCAAACCTAGCTCCTGGTGAAGAGCCTATTGGGCCTATTCGTGGAGTGATTCCTGGAATTCTTCCACAGCAACGCACACCTAGAGCAGTGCTTGACAATCTTGCAGCATTACGCATTGCAATGATTGATCAAACTGGCGTGCTTTCTTCAATTTATACTGCAGCCTTAAGAACTTCTGATTATTCTAAGATTAGCTCTATTATGTCTGCCAATGCAATTCTTCAACAAGTAAGAGCTCTTTGTGGAGGAGTTATTGGTACAGCATACAAAGATGAGCAAATTGCTTCTCTTAGTCAGCAAGTAGACGGTGTTATGCGTTCTATGGTGCGTGATGGTTATGCACAAAGTATTGACGTTAGTTTTTCTGCATCTCGTTTTGATAGAATCAATGGTGTACTTCGCACTTCAGTACGATTTGTTCCGCCACTAAGCTTAGAAGCTGTAACCATTGAACTAACCCTTGAAGCTCCTGCTTCAGGAATCAACGCTTAATTGAAAGGAATTTAACATGGCAACATCATTAGATTTAGCTAGAACATATACATCATACTCAGGCGTTGATATTCGTGTTATTATTAACGGCGCACAAGTTGGCTCTATGCAAGCGCTTTCATACGCTATCCAACGTGAAAAAGCACCCATCTATGTTATGGGTTCAGTAGACCCTATTTCTTATTCTCGTGGTAAACGTGGTATTGCAGGTACAATGATTTCACTCATGATGGATACTCATATCCTTATGAGCCCTTCATTTACTGGCGAATATTACCTCGGTGATGCAGATGAAATTTTTGCTATGGTTGGGAAAGGAGATGATGAAAGCAACAAAGTTACTGGAAGCAATAGCACTCAAAGTTTAAATAATGTAGCAAATGAAAGTTTAGCAGGAGGTGTAGGTTTAACAAGTTTAGGTTTATCAACATCAGCACGCGGAGGAGTTAGTGGTACAGGGATTGGATCAACCAATGTGTCAAATTCTGGTGGAGCAGGGCAACCCGGAGCAAATGCTTCAGGTGCTTATCAAAGAAATGATACTAATTTTAGAACATTAGATGTTAACGCATTAGGAAATAATTATCGTATTGCACCAGTATTTTATGTAGATCAAATCCTTCCATTTGATATTGCTATTGTTGCAGCTAACGAATATGGCCAATCAGCTCAAATGCGCCTTTATGGTTGTGAGATTCTTAACGAAGGATCTGGTTTTTCAATTGATGACATCGTTATTGAAAACCAGATGACTTATGTTTGCCGCACTATTCTCCCATGGCGTAGTTTTGATTTACAAGACGTAAGAGCAGCAGAAGGTGGTAGTAAACCAGTATCAGGGTCTGCAAGAGATGCTCTTTACAGCAGATTAGGAAAGCCAGCGAATAGAGGTGCAAACACTACAAGTACTGGTGGAGACGCTACAATTAAATATCAAAAAGCTTAATATCTTTACTTTATAAGTAATCCGGTGCTATAAAGGAGGCCTAGCCTCCTTTTTTTATAGGTAAAATTATGGATTACACTTATTCTTACTCTGGAGCTGATTGCAGAGCATACGCTTTTTTTCCTGATAATCCAGGAAATATGGTAGATCTCTCTTCATTGGCAACTATATCTATCTCTGTGCATGAAGCTAAATCTCCTGTAAGAAGATTAGGGGAAAGAGGCGTTAGTGGTTATACTAGAGGAATCAGAACTATTGCTGGATCAATGGTTTTCTTAGTAATAGAAGATCATCCTTTATGGAAATTAATTCATTCGAATAATAATTATTCTCCAGGGTACTCTTCTACTGATTGGAACAGAGATTCAGGTCGGAGTATCTCTAGAATTAATCAAAGAAAACTTTCTACAATGATTCGCCCGTTTAATATAATGTTAATTTATCAAACAGAAGTAGTTAAAACTGGTAACTCAAGCAAAGTTTCTTTAATGGAGATTCCAGAAAAAGCTTCTTTAATAATTGAAAATATAGATATATTAAATGAAGGTTTAGTTACATCTGTAAATGATATGGTTACTGAAGTACAAATGCAATTTGTAGCTCAAGATTATTATAGCTTAGATAAAGGAATTCAAGAATTAAAACAACAAGAAATTGTTGAAAATACTTTAACTATGCAACCTAAACGATCAGATATTGAAAAACCAGATCCAGTTACAGAAATACAAAACAAGTTATCATTTTTTGGGTATAAAGGAATAAACGAATTAAATATACCAAATTTATCTGAAGAGCAAAAAGCTAAACTTAGAGAAGCAAATACTTCAATTCAACTTAAAGAACTTGCAGAATTAATAAGAGAAGTTAATAAAGATGCTAAATATTCATATGACGATACAATGTATTGGTCTAGTCAATATGGCCAATTGACAGAAATTCAAAAAATAATTAATGAAAACAAAGCCATTCGCGATTCTTATGAAGTGATTAATGGCAAACTTGTTATTAAAAATAAAGAGTAAAATTTATGACTAATTACGAATACTTTTCTGGAGCTAATGTAAAAATATCCTTTACTCAAATTAATAAATTTGACGATAATATAATCCTTCCAAAAGAAATAATTGAATGCGCAGGTATTTCTTATTCTTATCAGAATTCAAGACAACCAGTATACTCTTACGCATCGAGTAGATTTGATGCAGTGCTACCAGGTAGGGAAATTATTCAAGGAACTTTTTTAGTTAACTATGTTTCGCCAAATTATGTAATTAACAAAATAAAAGAAACTGAAACTAATGAATTTACTTTTGATGAATTATTTACACCACACTTTGACATAACAATTAACTTTGGTAATGATAGTAATAAAAATAGAGTAATAGAAAATTGTTTTATTATTTCCATGGGGCAAACAATCCAAATAAGTGAGCAAGTAATTATAGAAGAATATGGATTTATTGGACGCAATATTAAAGGATCTAATTGATGGGACTAGAAGGTCGAAAAATAGAAGATAACAAAGTTGTTTTTGGAGAACCTGCTACTGGAAAAGCTTTACAAGCACTACAAAGAAATTCTCCTACAGCTGAATCTATATTAAGCAGTTTACCACCAAGTGCTTTTATACCTATTCAACAAGAAACAACTTTAGTCGAAGAAGATATAGAAAAAAAAGAAAAAGCTAAACAAGAATTAGATGAGAAAGTTAATATGACAAAATATAGAAGAGAAAGAAAACGTAAACAAAGCTTACTTAAAGAAAAGAAAGAAAGTCATATTAAAAAAAGTTTGGAAGAACCAAAAGAAGAAGCTACTGTAGAAAAAACTTCTATAGAAAAAATTATAGAAACTTCTAATAAAGAAGAGGAACTTATGAATTTAGAAGATGAATTGGCAGCTTTAGAAAAAGAAGTAGCAGCAAAAAAAGCTGAAAAAGAAAAAGCTGAACTTCAAAAAATGTCAGAAGAAATACAAGCAGCTCCTCAAGAAGAGCAACCTGAAATGAAAGACCAGATTTTAGAATTATTAAAGTCTGATCCAAACGCGCCAGGTATTGAAACAATTAATGCTTGGAAAGAACGTTTTGGAAAAAACGGTTTGCATGTAATGGCTTTTGGAGAAGATGATGTATACATTTACCATCACCTTACAAGAGGCGAATGGAAGAAAATTAAAGAGCTAATGACACGTTTATCAGAAACAGATGAACAAGAAGAAATTGAAGAAAAACTAAAAGAAAAAGTTGTTCTTTATTGTGTACTTTATCCATCAGTAGATGAAAACTGGTTGGAGTACTGCAAAGCAGGAATCCTCGACTCATTATATCAAATGATTCTTTTAAATAGTGGTTTCTTAACCCCCCAGCAAGCGATGTTATTGACTACCCAGCTATGAGTTTATTAAGAGCATTAGAATCTAATTCTGAGCTCTACAGTACAATTTATGAAGATGTAGTTTTAAAATTCAGATTATTAAAAATCAAAGAATACAACTACTTCAATAAAATAATTACGGGCGGTCGAATACCGCCTTTTTTAGTTTTTGAAGAAATCTTCAATTTATGTAGTTTTGATCCAGTAGAGTTCTTTCCTAAAGAGTTGCCTGTAGGATATTTTATATCTACTGGGCATTTAATTTATTATTTATCTGGAGGAAAAGAAACTAAAAATTTCTTATTAGAGATTGCTCAAACAAGAACAGAGCATCCACCTGATAGTATTTTCGAACACATGAAAAGTATTATATTTACTGCTTTTCCTTCTTTATGTTTAAAAGACATAGATGAAATGACGGAAAAAGAATTTGTTCGTAATTTTGTTACTGCTGAAAACAAATTAATTAAAACAATGCAAGGATATACGCCGCTCGATTTAAAGAAAATTTACGAAGAAATTTATGAATCAAAAACTGAAGAAGTAGAAAAAAAGAGCGAAGTAGTACATAATGTTAAGAATATGGAACAAGAGCTTGGTTATTGGGAAGTACAAGAAGCAGAAGCTAAATTTATTGAAGAAGAAAAAGCAAGATTAACAAGAGAGCATTTAGCAAAGCTAGATCAAAGAAAAGGTTAGTTTATGTTTGCAAGCCAAGGGCCGGGAGGCATTTACTATTCTGCAGTACAGCAAGAACCAGAGATGCACCCCTTGATTGAAATGGGAGCTTCTTTAGCACCTTATGTGACCCTTGGTATGGGAGCAAACTATCTTGCTAAACTTAAATATAAAAATAGTAAAGAAATAACAGCTTATGATGTAGCTTTAACAAAAACACGTAACCTTTTAAATAAAGGTTTAGGAGGATTTTTTAATACATTTCGTATAGCAGAAATGGGATCGTTTAATTTAAGTGGAGAAGCTTTAGGTTTAAATTTAAAACAATCAGTATTGGATCCTTCAAAACAAGTAAGGCAACAAGTTTTTGGAAGTGAATACTTTAATAAAAATACAAATAAGTTATTAAAAGAAATACTTGGTGAAAGTGATTACGAAAAAATATCTGCGCACTTAATTGGTGGGCAAGATAATTTTGAATTAATCTATGAAATGGGTACTGAAGATAAAAGAAAAGGTAATTTAATATTTAGAGAACTACAATCTGAATTTGTAGATACAGTAGACAGTACAGGCAAACCAATAAAGCAAAAAGTTTACAAACCAAAAACAGGAACTGAAAGATTAATTTCTCAAAATGTTGCTTTACAATATGGTGTTTCAGGAGCTGATACTTTAGATCTTTTAGAAGGGGGAGACTTTCAAGGAAGAATAAATCCCATCACTCAAGGTGTTTATCAAAATCTTGTTTCTGGAGAAGATGTAAATTTTAAAGAAGTTTTTAAAAGTAGCATTAGTGGGCAACAATCAAGAGTAATGCTTGTTCCTAGCGTAAGTGGATCGTTAGATAATGTAGGAGATTTAAAAAGACGTACAAGCGTTTTAACAGGGCATTTGTCAGCAGGTATTGATAGATTTAATAGACTTATTGATGCAACTACAAATCAAATACCTATGTTTAACCAAATAAAAGAAAAATTATTTGGTGATCAAGATTTTGGTTTAAGTTTAAAAACAACTCCAGATGCATTTTATAAGCAATTCTTTAGTATAGGTTTAAAAGCTTCTAAAATAGGTGGAGCTTACATGGGGCTGCAAACTATAGATCACTATAGAGAGCAGTTTGGATTTTTAGGAAATGTAGTAGCATCAAGTGCAGTTTCTGGAGGACTAGCGCTAGCTTATACTAAAATTGCAAAAAAAGCTGATACAGCTTTTGCTACTAAACTAGGATTAGGAAGCTTAGCAATTCAACTAGCAATGCCGGGGTTTGATAAAGGCGTTGTAGAAGGCTTAGCGACTACTGCAGTAAATGTAGATATAGGAAGATCCTATATAGGTCAATTCACAGGATTATCGTATGTAAGAAGAGGGATCGAAGGAATACTTCCTGGATTTACAGAACCTGAAATGGGGATTGCTTTAGGATTAGGAGTAGCTGGTTTATCTTACTCTGAATATCCAAAAAGATTTGCTGAAAGATTAGCAAGCGGAAAACTACATACAGGAGATAAAATATTCCAAAGTATAGATAACTTTTTGTCTCCTAAGTTTGGAGCTTTAGTAGGAGAAAGCTACTCACCACCAGCATCTAAAAAAGATATTATCTCACAAAACTTAATTGATATCTTATATCCAGGCAAAGATCCAGCAACTAAAGAATACAGTGAAAAATTTATATCTAAAAATCCATTAGCTCAAACTTTGATGGGAATGGATGAAACCAATCCTTTATTTAAAGAATATAAAACAAAAATTGATGATATTTTACAAGGCAAAGGATTTGACGAGTTAGATAAAGATCAAATTAAAAATTTAAAATCTTTTTTTAAAGATAATAAAGATTTAATTAAACAAATGATTCCTGGAATTGACGCAGGCCAATTAGAATTAAAAGTAGATGATTTTGATTATACTTTAAAAAATATAGAAAGAAGCGAAGTTTATAAAGCATATACACAAAACAATGAAATTAACGCTTCTTTATTAAAAAGAATAAATTACATTAATAATAAATATTCTAGCGGAGAAGGAGTTTTAAATAATATTTCTAGAAGAATAGAAATATTTGGTGCCGAAATGTATCACAGTTTTTATGGTGCATCTATGACTGGAGAAGTAGATGTAGACATAGACGGCATAGAAACAAAAACTAAATTAGCTGATGGAACATTTAAAAATTTAGATTATGAAACTGTAGCTAAAAGTTTAAAAGCTTCTCCAATTATGAAACGTTTAGGTACTCTTACTTTAGGTACTGCATTTTTGCATCAAATGGTAACTTCTGGATTTTTTGGAATGATGGAAAACCCTGATGAATTAAAAGAAATATATTCAGGAGAAAAGCTAGTAGAAGTTAAGAAAGGTAGATGGTGGGAAGCTGGAGCTACTCCTTATGAAGGTGGGGAAACTAGATATTTTAGACCGCACGCTTATGTTCAGATGATGACTAAAGCAAAAGATAGATCAGTTTGGGGAGATGAAGTAGATGAGTACAACCCATTAACTAGATTCTTATTAAAGAACTTTACTTATCATTTAGAACGTAAAAATTACTATGACAGGCCCTACCCTATAACGGGTGCTGCATTTGAAGATGTGCCAGTTCTAGGAGGCATTTTGAGTGCTACTATTGGTAGAGTAATTAAACCTACTAAATTAATGCATGAAGAAGAGTTAAGGAGGGTTGGTGCTGGAGGAATAAATGAAATTGCTTATCAAACAGAATATGGATCGTCTCCAGAATTAGGACAAATTCCACCAGGAGTACCTACTAGCCCATATGGAACAATGGCTAGTTTAGGAAAAATACAATATCAATTTAGAGAACTTGAAGGTTTGACTGGTTATGGAAAAAATGTTTTACAAAAAATGTTTACAGGTAGAGAAATTCTAGGAACTCGACAATACATCATGGCGAATTCAAATATGATGAGTTCGACAATTAGAGATTTTTGGGATCAAGATTTGGGTGGCTTTGCTTTTATGTCAGAGCCAATTAGACGTTTACTACCTAGACCTAGAGCTGAAATTGAAACATACAATCCAATAATGAATTCAATGCCTTCGTATTTACCAGATAAATTTAAACAAGGAGACCCTTATCGTTTAATTGATAATGGCGCAGTAAGACTTCCTGGCAAAGGATATGAAGCTGTAAACCCAGATGTAGCCGGAATGGACCCTGAAGATTATCCACTTATACACAAGTATAAAATAATGGCTGATGTAGCTCCTCAATCTCGAGTAACAATGAAAATGAGAGAAGAGCTTTTAGAAAGAGAAGTAGCAGAAATATTAACTAACAGAGAAAAAGAAATGTTAGCCAAAATATCTGAGTATCACTACAAGCGATTAGCTGCTACAAGAGATGAAACATTTCATGAGAACGCAATTAAAATTCCAGTGCTTTCTTCTTTGATTGGAGAAACATATGCTGGAGCAACTTCATTAATGAGAAAAACTGCAGCTGCTGCAGAGAACTTAATGCCTGGTGGTTTTAGACCTCTAAGTAAATTAACTGGACATACAAGAGATGCTATTGAAGTTTATGAAATGGAGCGTTTGTATAACACTAGTAACTCTTTTTGGGACGCCCCTATAAGAGACTGGTTTAGGCCCGCAATGTATTCTGCAGCACATGCTATGGGTTGGGATGGAAAACCTATACATGTACAAAAGAGAGAAGCTTTAGATGAGCATTTTGATAAACTTCAATTCATGAAGTTTATGGCTTTAGCTGACCAGGCATCTAATGCAAAAGATAGAAAGCGTTATTTAGGGTTAGCTGCTAGAACAAGAACAGGTGTAAACCCTAACGGAGACGCGCTCTCTTTATACTTGTCATTACCTAGTGCAGAAAAAAGATTTTTTGATGCGTTCGCTAATGCTAGAGAATCAGATCGACAAAGAATTTTAGAAATGGTTCCAGACGATCAAAAAGCATTATATAAAACAGTTTGGTCTAGAATAGATGCTGGTCAAGAATCGGAGATGCTTGCTTCAAGTAAACCAATTATTAATGAGCAACATATGTACTCTCAATTAGCTAAAGTAAGAGAAGAGATGAAAATGATGCCTATGCCTGAAGCGGATTGGATTGGTTGGCATAAAGACGTAGACATTAATGATATTAAAGTAAAATATGTTGATAATCTTGGTGCAGAAATACATGACTATGACATGTGGGAATCTCAAGTCAGAAAAGTCTCTAGAAGGCCCTATTTAGAAGGAAGTGACCTATTTCTATATAAGGGTAGGGGGTTTAATAGAAACAGCGCTAGACAAGAGTTTTTAAGAGGATTTGACAATTATAGTGAATTGAACTCTGGTAAAATTTTATTAAATAGTAGCGGTGATTTTTTTGAGAATTCCAGAGCTGAAATTTATTATAAAGATTCTAGAGAAGCTGAAATACTAAATATGATGTCTACAGCAATTAGAGGTTAAAATGAAAAAACCAAGCTTTTTAAATTTTTCAGAAGAGCAAAATCAAAACAGAAAAAATACAGTTCAAAATCTTTTAGCTGCTGGAGCAGTAGGAGGTTTAGGGTATGCTGGTTATAAAAACTTTTTAAACTCACCTGCAGAAATAACAAAAGCGTTAACAGGTTTAAATGCTCCTACAGAATTAAGGCAAGCAGGAGAAGAAATAGGTAAAGGGCTTCGCACTTCAAAAGAAGTTTTAGAAACAAGTAAAAAAATAGAGTTAGATAAATTTGTTGAAAATATCAACAACCAATTAGATGATATTTTAGATCAAACAAGTAACGTTGCTCCAGAAGAACGCAGAGCTTTTTTTGCTAGTTTTTTTGAAACAGTAAAAAATGAACAAATAAGCGCTGGAGTAAATACAGATGATTTACTTAAACAAGCTTACGATGATGTAGCTACGCTTAATGATACACAAAAAGCAGTATTAACAGACATGTTCAATATGCAAATAAAAGGTTCTGAAAAAACAAGCCGAAGATTTAATAAAGCTTATGCAAAATATAGTTCTAATATGAATTTATTTGCAGAGACTACAAAAAGAGAAATTCCGTCTGGAATTCCAACAAGTAATATTAGAAGGAATGTTAGCGTACCTAGTGATATTCAAAGCAAATACAATGAAATTGTTAATTTAGCTAGAGGAAGTAATTATAGCGTAAGTTTAGATGAAGTAGATGAAGGTGGTGTCAAAGGACTGTATGCTCGATTCACAAAAAATGGAGGACAAAGTGAAACATTAGTTTTAAGAGCAGGTACAGACACAGCAGGAAATCCAATCATAAGAGCTGGAGAAAATTTACAAACACGTTATGTAGCTCCATTAAAAGTTTTAAACGCCCCCGCTATGATTGATAGTAGAACTATGCGTTCTGTAAATGCAGGTACAGTAAAACAAGCAATGGGAAATGGAATAATTACAGATTATGCAGATTATGTATTTAATTTATTCAAATCGCAAATCGGAGGACGTAGTGGGTTTGCAAATTTAAACAGAAGTAATTTTAGCAAGTTTAATCAACTAATAACTGCTTCTGCGATGTATGCTCCTTCAGAAGCTGGAAAACTATCTGATGCTTCTAGCAGAGCGATAGCTTCAAGCAGAAAACTATTTTCTAGTTCGTTTTTAATTTCAGGGTTAGAGCAATTTAGTCCAGAGCAAAGAGGTCAAGTTAATAAAATTCTATTAGAAGCTTTTCCTCAGGATTTTGCAGGTGTAAGCTCTGTGCAAACTATGACTAGAGATTATGAAAATCCTTTTATGCGAGGCAGCAATCTAAGTTTTGCAAAATTAGGATATGCAGGAAAAGATATTCCAGGATATGCAAGTCCATTTAAATATTTAAAATTTTATGGTCGAGATTCTATAGACCGTGCAGTACAAAAACAAACAGCGCGTGAATACCAGATGATAGGTAGAGAAGAAACTGTACTAGGTATTGATGGTATAGATAAGTTTGGTAAGGGGGGTGTTATAAAAACAACTGGAGTTGGAAGTGATTTAATAGGAATTAATAAAGCTTATTCTGGAACAGCTACAGGTTTAAATTTAGGCGGAGTTATATTTAAGAAAAAAGCTGCTGAAAAATTAGGATTAGCTGAAGGTGTGGCTTATCTAGGAGGTACCGTCAGAAATGAAATAATATCTACTTTGACGGTTAACCCCAATATTGGAATTGCAGAAACAAACTTATTAAAAAAATTAAAGCAAGGTAGTATAACTGTAGGTGGTGCAGGAGCAAATTATAGCGTAGATGAATTTTTTCAAAAATACGCAGGAAAGGATGGAAGGGTAATTGTAGGAGAAATTGATACAGGTTTTAGTACAATACAAAGAAGAAGCGGTTTAGAAAGCTTCCAATTAGAATTGTATGATCAGGCAGGTGGCTCTAGACCTAATTATAAAATTAGACAAACTTCTCAACTTAGAAATCCAGGAACAAAACTTTTTGGTTTTGCTACAAAAGATACAACTAATCAAATAACTGAAGAACAGTTACGCGCTAGATTAAAAAATGTTGGAGCAGAAGATTTTGGAGATTTATATTTCGGAGAAAATGTAGGAGGAAATATAAAATCAACTTTAGTAACAACTTCTGGACAATTAAAAAAATCTAGTACATATTTTAGCAACTTTATGGTTGGAGGTTTTGCTCAGATTGGAGGAGATGTTGCAAAATTAGAAAATGCAATTAGGGCTGATATCGGTGGAGATACAAATTATTTAAACTTAATTAATAAAACTTATGGAACATCTTATGCTAATTTAAATCAAGCGCCAGATGCTTATCGAAGTGGTGTTCAACTTTTAGCTACAGCACAAAATATAATAACATCAGGAAGAACCCAAAGATTAGGATCAAGGGAGCTTGGGCATATAGTAGGAGTTTTAGAAGATAGTATTGGTAAGTTTGGTATGGACGAAAACTTATTTAATAAAATAATAAGTAAAGGAGATGATGCTTTTCAAAAAGCAGCTAGAAGCAATATTGGCTTTGGTGTAACTTATGCAACTACTGGTGGTGTTCATTCTGAGTTAAAAAGAAATTTGGCTAGAATGGAGCCTCGCGCATTCAATTATATGTATACTTCATTACGAAGCAATATGGGCTTAAGTGCAAATGAAGCTAAAAAATATATGGCTTCTTTTGTAGGAAGGATGGAAGGTTCAACAGAAAAATCTTTAATATTGCCAGGAATGACAGCAGCTCAATTTTCACTAAGTCCAATGAATGAAATGGAATTTAGTAAATATGTATCTTCTGTAGGCAATATAGGAGCTATGGATGACGCAGATGTAGCTAAATTGTTTTCGCTAGGCCAAGGAAATGAATCTGAAGTAATTGAAATACTTTCTAAGTATGGTCAAGGCAGTACAGTTGATTTAAAAAAAGTAATTTCAGATCCTAAAAAACTAACAGCTATTTCAGAAATGCTTGGAGGAAGAACAAGTTTATTTTTCGGAGGAGCGCAAGTTTTTGATAACTTATCAGGATTTTCATTAAAAAGCGGAGAAGAATTATTAAATATAGAAAATGAATATAATAGATCAGTAACAGATTTAATAACTTCTATTTCGTCTATTAGAGATTCAAGATCAGACACTGAGTTAAGTAATCGTACTCAACAATTTAAATACGCTAAAAAATACATGGCTGATATAACTGGTAAAACAATAAGGCAAAGTTTATCAGGAAGCGTAAGTGGTTCTGGATCTTATATGGGTGCAGGTATTATTTTAGGAAATTCTAAAGCAAATTCTACATTAGTATCGAATAATGTTACTGACATGGGAGAGCTAACTAATGCTTTTGAAAAAAATAAAGGTTATGTAGTTTTTCAAGATGCTCAAGCGTTTTTAGATGGGATGTCTACATATAGAGATGGTTTGAAAGGAGAGAATAAAGATAAAGCTGTAGCAAAAAGAGTAAGGCAATTTTTTCTAGGGATGCATACTAAAGATAAAGAAGCTGTTACAGCTATGGTTATGCGTAATCCAAACATTAACTTTACTCACTTTTTACCAGGCATGGGGTTGATGCGCTATGATTTTAATAAAGGTAATCGAGATCAATTCTTTGAAATGTTTAGAGGAAGATCAGTACCTTTAATTAATTACGACAGAGTAAATGAAATTAATGAAAAACTTATGGGTATTTATGATCCTAAAGCAAAAAAACATAGTGGAAAAGGTTTGTTTGAAGTTTTAAATGCAGAAAATCCTGCAAATATAAGAAGGCTCCTTTATGCACATTTAGAAGGTTTGGGAACTACAGACGGATATAGTACAGATGATCTTAAAAATAGATTTGGAAAAGATTATGATATTTTAAAAAAACATTACAAAAAAGCTGGTGCTAGCTATAAGTATTATTTAGATAAAGAAATAAAATTAAAGAAAAAAGTTCAAAAAACTCTTAAAACAAGAATGAAAAAAGGTGAAGATCTAAAAATAGATTTAGATAACGTACAAAAAGAAATACAAGATTTATTAAAAAAACAAAAAGAAGCACGTTATAAAGAAGGAAAGCTTACAAGTAAAGCTGTACATGATTCCTTAATGGAATATTATGAAACTATTTTTAAAGATTCAAAATTTCAAATACAACAAAATTCTTTTTTAAGAAATCTTGAACAGTTTGCTTTTTCAGAAAATTATGAAAAAGATGATGTGAGTAAAACAATATCAGATACTTTAGAAAAAATAAAAGGAATGAAAAATTACAGTAAATTAGACGTTTTTCATCATTTAATGGGAATGGATTTTGGAGAAATAAAAACTTTAAAATATGATGGAAAAGAAGAATCTAAAATTAAAAAATATTATTCTACAGAAGAAACAGATAAAGTAGCTGCTAAAATAAAAAAATTGTTAGATGAAAAAAAAGCGCTTTTAGATCCAAGTGTCTCTAATAATAAAATACAAGGAAATAAATTAAATATTTTAGAAAGACAATTAGAATTAAACAAAAACAGTTTAACTTCATTTGAAGACATAGCAAGGCTTTATGAACAAAGAAGCGATGAAATAATTCAAACTAAGTCTGGGAAAGATATTACTGTAGGGGAACAATTAGATAAATATTTTGCATCAATGTTAAGACATCATCAAAACTTTGGAGAAGTTGGTGGAGGGCGTATTTATTTCCCTCAAATAGACGTAGAAGGAACATTAGAAAGCGGAGGAAAGTCATTTAAATTCAGCGAACGTATAGACTTTTCAAGAATGATGATTGGTGACTTTGACGCTGATTATTATCAAGTATTTCATGATACTGATGCATTTAACAAAAATGCTGCAGACCATTTTGGTTTGTATAAAGCTGGTGGTGAGTACTTAATTCATAAACAATTACTTGGTGAAGGTATGGCTCAACTTGGAAAACGTTTAGGTGTAGGAGAAATATCTATAGGTCAAAGCGTTTTAGATGAGTATCAAAAAGAAAAAGTAATTAAAGAAGTAGGCGGGTTAGATGTACAAGTAAAGATTGGTATGCTTGGTGCTATTCGTGCAGCAGAAGAAAATTCATTGCGTACTGGCGGGAAAGAATATATGTCAGAAAGTATGCGTAGTGTATCTTCATTAGTTGCAGTAGCGCAGGAAGTTTTAGCTATTAAAGGTAAATCATTACCTACCGCAGCAAATGTAGCAGAAGCTTTTACTAGCTCTTTGAAAGAATCTTATAAAACAGGTAAAGGAGATGCTATTTTTAACTTTTTCCAAGAAAATGTTTTTAAAGGAACATTACTAGAAAAAGAAGGTAAAATTAAATTTTCTAATATTGATTTTCTCAATTTAGATGAAAGCTTAGAAACAACTAAACAATTAAAAAGTTTTTTAATGGACATCGAAATTGATACTAGTGTTTTTAGAAGACATCTAGATGAATTGGCTTCTAATGTTAAAAAATATGGACTCGATGCATTAGGTTCAGATACTCGTACTGGTAGTGCTTTGATGTCAGGTGACATAGCTTCAATTCAACTATTAAATAGACTCATGTCTGCTTCTGCAGAAGGAGGCTTATTTGATTCAAGCGGAAACTTTGATCAAAGTCAGCTTGAAAGAATTTCAAGAGACATAAGCGGTGGTTCTAAACAAGTATTTTTTAAAGCAGCCCCAAGAAATTTTGGAGGTTTAATTGCAGGAGTTTTAGGAGGATCTTACTTGTTGGGAGCTACAAATAATGTATCTTCGCTGCAACTATCAGAAGAAAACTTTTCAGATATTAGAGCAAGTCAAAATATAGGCAATAAACATGTATCTCAAATGTTTGCAAACAAAGATCATAATGGGTCTATTAGTAGTTTAAACAATAGTGGTTATGATTCTACTTTTTACCAAAGACCTATTAATCAAGGGGAAACTATGGTAATTAAAAATAATAGAACTCGTTTTTATGGTGAAGCTGCAACTCAATCAGAAGCTATGGGATCGGCACATAGATTTGCATCTGCAGGTGGAAAAGCTTTTGTAGGTATACAAGATAATAGAATGCCAATTTCTAATTCTTATATTGCTAATTCTTTAAGAGATTAATATGTTAGATAATTTAATTAATGTTGATGCTAATCAGGAAGAAATTAATTTTTATATTAATGACGTAGGTCTATTTGTAGCACCTACAAGCATTTCTATACATAAAGAAGGAATGACATATAGTTCTAAAACTTTGCGCACCAATACAAGTGTAAAATTTGGATCTGGTAACGGAATTTACCACGTACAATTAAGCTTAGTATTTCCTCCAGATAGCCTAGTTCAGTTACATAGAATCATTGTACAAATAAAAAATAACCCATTTGTTTACATAGAAAATGATTTTATTAAATCTTCAATAGACCCATTAGAATTAAATGAGCCTATTAAAGATAGAGACAATTCTTTATTTTTTACTTGCATGGGAATTAATGTAATCAATCACCCGAGTTCTCCCGCATCATTTATTTGTGAAGTAGATTTAAGATTATTTAATGAAAAAGCTTACTCTTCAAGATTAGAATATAAAGATGATGTAACTGAAAATATTTACAAAGATCAAAAATTGACTGAGATATCTTTTAATATTCCGTTTGGAGACAGCGAAGAATTAAATATTATTAATGAATTTCCAATTAATCAAAGTAATTCAATAAGAAGCTATAATAAAATTTTTGCAGATAAAAAAAATCCAACTAGAAAAGTAAGGCAACCTTACAAATCTAAAATATATATAAGGTATTCTAATTGGTTGCAAAATTATTATCTTCAAGATTGTTTTCGAATAAATATATTTGAAATATTAGAAGAAGAATATTCAAAAGATGAAATTAAAAACATTTTATATAATTTAAAATTAGGTAATATAGGCCTACATAATCTTTTTTATACAAGTGTTAATTTAAATAAATTAAGAGATAATATAATTTATCAAATGTTATCTCATGCAACGTTTACGCAAGTGTTAATGAGGAATTTTATAGAATTTAATTTAAATTATGAACTGTTAAAAGAAATTCAAGATTTTATAAATAAAAATGGTTTGCAAGGTAGAGCAGAGCAAGCAAAAAAATTAATGAGTTATTTTGAAAATAATGAAGCAATAGAAAATATAAGCGATGAAGAATTTTTAAATAATGAATTTACAAGTTCACTTAATTTGCCCTTAATTGATAATTTAGTTCACCCAAATATTTCTTATGATTTTGTAAGTATTCTTCCAAAAATAAGTGAAGAAACAATTTTAAATTATAAGGAAGATGATTTTAATCTAAATATATATCATATAAAATATGCTAATATTTCAATAAATAATATAAAAGTTTTATCACCAGCAGAAGGTATAATATCATTTAAAGATAATGTAATAGAAATACAAACAAATAATTATGGAATTATTAAATATTTAAATATTCAATGCACAGATAATTTAAAAGAATTTTATAAAAGTACAAATTATCAAGTATACGCTGGAAGCGTTGTTGGTTTTATGAAAAACAATTATGTTAGTGTTGAATTATTAGGAAAAATAAAAAATAAATTTGAATCTTTAAAAGAAGTAAAAAATACTTTTTTTAAAAACAGTACTAAAGATAAATTAAATTTAATGAAAGAATATACTGATTATATTAAATCTAACTTTGATTTATATATTGAAAGAGCTGGATTAGAAAATATATTTCAAAATGAAACAAACATAACTTTTAATTCAGAATTAACATTAGCAGATATTCAAAGACTTACTGGAATTAAAAAACCAGTAGATTTTGAAGAACCAGAATTTAAAAATAATAATACTAGTATAACTAGTATATCTGGATCACTAAGACATATTATGTCTAGTATTCCTATATTAGGATTAGAATATCCTACACATCAATTTTTAGGTTCAATTGAACCAGTATATCAAATAAATTTATTAGAAAATAACCGTTTAATAAATGAAGAATCTTCTAAGATAAAAAGATTAGAAGAATTTCGTAGAAACGGAATGTTTTATATTAAAAACTTTCCAGAAATACCAGATTCAAATCAATTAATTGTAGACTCTTTTATTACTAGATTGTTTGGAAGTTATAGAGAGTTTGAAAGTTTTCAAGTACTTGATGAAGAAACTTTAAAAAAGAAAAATTTTAACATTTCATTAGACTCTATGGATACTTTTACGGTTGATGGTTCACCAAATACTTACGGAGTGAATCTTAGATTATCTGAATCCAAGTCATACAATGACGAGAATATAAAACCGGCAGCAAGTAATAAGCTTGGAGATAATGCTAAAAAAGAAATTCAAAAATATTTTGAAAACAAAATGCCAATTTATAAAGAAAGTTTTTTTAATAGTTCTGCACCAGTAAAAAATGCTCCAAAAGCAAGCAAAATTATACCACAAAACAATGATTATGTTTTTATGAATTGGACTTCAGAGCGAGGATTTTTTGATGCAGAAACTTTTTACCAGAGACCACGTTCTTATAAATATAGCAATAAATTAGTTCCTTTTTTACAAAATTTTGATAATAATGAACAAGATCCAATAGGCCTGCTTTACAGTCCAGATAAAAATTTATATGCATTAGCTAATTTATTAGATGGTATTCAAAATATTTTAAATCATTATGAATCGCCAAATAATCCTGGAAAAGTAGGATACAGTATAAATCTTTTTTCAACATTAAGAGATTATCATATAGTTCCTAATTCTACTAGTTTTAAAAGTGCTCACAAAACAGGATCGGCAGCAGATACAGTTGTAAGTGGATTAAATGTTATGGAATTTGCTTCTATATGCAAATATTTGATAGATCACAATCATATTATACACCCTTATGCTGAAAGTAGAGGGGTTTCTCAACTTACTATTGGAATAGGGATGTATGGAGCAAATGCGCATGATATTAATGTAAAAATGTCAGATAGATATGCTGGTGTAAGAGGATTTGTACATATAGATTTAAACCCAACTGTAAAGTTTCTTAATTTTCCAAGAGGAATGCTGTATAATTTTAATTTTAATACAAAGTGGAATAGACTCTGGTTTGGAAAAGATGCTAAAGATAAATTTAATCCAGGAACAAGTGTATTCGGATGGTGGTCCCAAAATTATAATCAAATAATTGAGACTATTAAGCCAAAACTATTAGAAGCTATAGAAAAATCTAAGGAATAAAAGCAATGGCTGATTTGGATCTAAATTTAAATGATTTAGAAGAAAGTGATTCTTCTGAAGTTAAAACCGAAGGAAATGAGCTATTATCTCCTGCTAAAAAAGAACCGTTAAATTTAAATGAAGATCAACGAGAACAATATTTTAAAGATTTAAAAGCACAATTGAATATAATGAGAGGTGGGAGATTTTCAAAAGGGAGCTATTATACTTATGATGATAAAATAAAAATTAGCGAAAATTATGAAGCTTCAGGTGGACCGATTTTAATTATTGAAAATAATGAAAATTCTAGCAACGACAATGTAAATCAATTTCTTCAAGAATTAAAATCAAAAAAATTGATTTCAATACCATCTACGCAAGATATGAAAATTGTAGAAAAGAAAAAAGATGGTAAAAAAAGAATAGAAATTTATATAAAACCAAAACCATATATTAAAGAAAAAATAAAAAATGCTGAACTTTTAAAAGCATTTAAAGATTTTGCGTCACTAATATTAACTGAACCTTATTTATATAAAGATACAATTGAAGAACAAGATCAAGAGCTAAAAAGAATTCAATCAGAATTATACAATTTAAATATTTATCCTTGTTTTTATAATTTTATAGAGGCTTCTATTTTTGGTTCAGAAAATGCTCACTACGAATCTGCAAGTTTCTTTAGAAGTATAATGGAAAACCAAGGAAAAATTGGACTTGCTACTAGTGCTGCTAGTACAGCTGGTAGTGTTACAGCAACTGGACTTGCATTAGCGAGTATATACGCAACAATAAGTGTTCCAGTCATAGTTGTAAGTGGAGCTGCGTTTGTGATTGTAGGAGGAACTGTTTATTTTGTAAGCTCTTTATTTGATAGTAGTACAGAAAATAGTGCTAAATTAAATTATAAAAGAGTTTTATATTCTAAAAATAGCTATGATGTAAATAAATTTAATTATTATATAAATGATATTTATAAATATGAAATTAAAGAAATAATTGGTGACATCAGTTTTGATCGAGATTTATTATCTGAATTAGCAAGCGGAAATACAGTTGCTAAAGCAACAGAAACTTATTTAAAAAAAGTAATTTCAAAGCATTCTACAATTAAAATATTTGAAGAAGAAATTTTAAAAAGTAATGTTGCTTCTAAAATAAATAATTTAATTAGTAAATCTTTACAACAAGAATTAAAAGATAAATCTGATAATAATGAATTAAGCAATATTTTTTCACAAGACGTAATCGGAAAAGAATACAATGATTATATAACTTGGTTATTTGATATACCTGCTGATTACGATTTAGATTTTAATGATTATGAAGCTGAAGAAATTTTTGATATTGAAGAAAGAGAAAAAAATAAACATTATTTTAGTGACTCTCAGTTTATTATTAAAAACGATGAGGATTTATTTTGGACAGATAATCACAAAGTAGGAGATACAGAATCTCCTTTAGCAAAATTGTTTGATTATCAATGGGCAAATAAAGAAAAGCCTTTAGAAAGTGTAACTGTTAAAGAATTTTATTTTGACAAAAGAAAAAAAGAAATAGAATCTCAACAAAATAAAAAGCTAACTCTCCTAAAAGAAATGTATGAAATGCTTTTGGAAGATGCTGCTATTTTAAATTTTGATAATATTCTAGAAGAAAATCCAGAGCTAGCAGAAACAATAAATGAAGAATCTGTTTTCAAATTATTAGAAGACAGCCCATATCCAGATATTATTACACCTTTTAATCCGTTACTTAAAAAAAGAAATTTAAAAGCAAATAAATACGCGCCTTGGTTTTACTATTCAGATTCTATTTCTAATGGTGAATTAAAAAAAGAAAAAACAATTTTAAATACTATTTTAAACAGAAGTGAAGAATTTAAAAACCAATTAACAAACCCAAGCAACGCTTTATTTGGAGGACCTTCAAGTAAACTTCCTCTTAAAATAGATACATGGTCTCCTGGAATATTTACTTCTGGAGATAAAAATTTAAAAACTTTTAAAGATATTCGTTATGATGAAGATGAAATAAAAGTTAGCAATTCTGGAACAATTGACATACCAGCCGATACTATTAAAGACGGTAAAAAAGCTGTCGAAACTTTTTTAGATAATTTAAAAAAACAGCATCAAGGAAATTTAAACGAAGTTAAAAGTTTTAAAAAGAATTTTGGAAATAAATATTTTAATAATATAATTGAAAAACCAATAACAGATAAAACTTTAAATAAATTAAAAGAAAATATAATTCCTGAAGAGTCAAATCAATCTTTAACAAAACTCTCTGACGAATCATTTAAAGATTATAAAAAATATTCAGGTATCAAAGGAGCTTTTCCTACTTTTAGATTATATATAGTAGAAGAAGACGCTATACATAGTTCAAGATATACTGCTTATGACGACTTCTTTAATTATAACTCTGTTATATCTTTTAGAGTCCATACAGATAAAGATATGTCTGCATCTACAGCTAATATCCAGGTGCAGAATATTTCTGGGATATTAGACGGAACTAAAAAGTTTGTTAAGCGAGACATTGATATACAACGATCAGATTATAATCAGAATGCAGATGATTTAATTAATGACCAAATAGAATCTATAGTTTTAAGAAAAGGTATTAACGTTCAACTAAGAGCTGGTTATGGAGCAAGTACGGAAGATTTAGATGTATTAATATCAGGGCGAATTACTGAAATAAATTATAGTAACGATAATATGATCTGTAATCTTACTGTACAAAGCTATGGCGTTGAATTAGACGTAGTGTCTTATGGGCAAAATGCTAAAGATAATACTAGTGCAACATTTGATACGACCCACCAATTGTTAGGTTCTTTAATATTAAGCAAAGAATTAAAACATTTTGGAAGGGTTCGCACTGGAAAAATTTTTCAAACACACGAAAATAAATCTCCAAGCTTAGATACAGAAAAATATTACGATTCAGAAGCTTTTGATTTTAATTATACTTATGGATTGTATGATTGGTTTAAAGAAAATGAAACATATATTTTACTTGGATCTTTATTTTCAGGAATTATTTTAAAGCAAGCAGGGACAGCATTTAAATGGTTAGGTAAAACTAAGGCAGGTAAATGGACTGCAACTAAATATAGTACAATTAAAGGAAGTAGTGTAGTAGATGCTGCAATTAAAGGAGTTAAAGATAATTTTAAAAAATTTGATGATTATTTAAAATTTGGAAACATTACAGACGATCTTATAAGTCCCGGATATCTTGCAGATTTTAATTTAATAAGATATTTTCCTGCTGCAATTTATGCAGCAGGAAAAGGATTAATAAAAGGGGTCCGTTGGGGATTTAGTTCTGTATATAAAACTAACCCTAAGTTAAATAGATTGAGTGATCAAAGTTTAATAAACTATTTAAATGGAAATTTAAAAAACAATCAAAAAGAAATTATAGAAAAATTTATAGATAATAAAATTATCAAAGGAGCTTATGAAACTATTGTTAATCAAGAACTAATAGCTAGAGGGGTATTTTTAAAAAGAGCAATTAAAGGAAAAAAATTGCAAGTATTTAAAGAGTGGACAAAAGGAGCAATTACGTATGGAGGTAAAAGAGCAGTTGCTGGGTTAGCAATAAGTGCTATTGCAGGTTTAGCAGACATATTATCAAATGGAGTTTCTTATGTCTGGGAAGGTATAAAAAATACTTTTATGGAAGCTTTTTATTTAAAGAAGAACTTTAAAAGAAAAATTCTTTTATCTCCACAAGACGATAATTTATTTTGTCCGAATCCAGAAGATTATATTTTAAATCAAAGTAGCTTTTCAGAAACTATTTATAGAGCGGCTTATATCCCAGCATCATTTTTTAATTCAGAAACATTTGGTTTACCAGGAATCGTTGCTTCATTATTCGGTTTCGATATTTTTGAAAATGAAGATCAAAATTATAAAAATATAAATAAATTCTTTAATAAAAAATTTATAGCAAAGGAAGCTCAATTTAAATTAATAAATAAAACTATTTGGGATACTTTTGGAGAATGCACTTTAAGGCACCCAGGATATGTTAGAGCAGTAAGACCTTATGGAAACTCTATGGAGTACAGAGTTTTCTTTGGATTGCCATCACAAAGATATTGGTCTAAAGACATTTCATTATTAGATGTAACAAGAATAAATCGAATATTTGAAGAATCGTCAGATGATGGATTGCTTCCAATAGAGACATTAAACTTTTTATATAAAAATAAAATAGATTATTATAAAAAAATTACTAAAAAAACTAATTTGGACAATGAAGATATAAAGCTTTTCAGTAATTTAGCTTTAGAAGAATATCTGAATAAAACAAAAGAAAGATTTATTCCAATCAGAAAATTTTACAGAGTATCTTCTAAATCAAATTTAATACAAAATGGAATAACAGTATCTGATCATAATGTTATCAACACAGCGCTGGTGCACTATTTAGATGGAAATCGTTCCGCAAAAGATAGTGATAGTGCAGATTCTGCTGTTTTAAAAAGCATAAAATTAAGTGCGCATGGAAACATTCCACCAAATTTAGAAAGAGACACTAGCGTAAAAAGTATAAATATTAGAGGTGTAGCAGCAGCCTTTAGATATGGCGTTTCTACTGTGCTTGAAGGTATGAAAAATATTTATCAAGGTAATTTATTAATACTTGGCAACTCTAAAATTATGCCTATTGATGCAGTAGTATTAGACGACAATATAACAAAAATGTACGGGCCATTAGAAGTTAAAAGCGTTACACACATGTTTAGTCATGAAACTGGTTTTTTAACTGATTTAGAAGTTAGAGCTATGACAACTTATGGTTCAGATGGTTTAACATACCCTATGATGAATGCATCTATTTTATATCAAGCTAAGGAAGCTATATTTAATAAATATAGTTCTAGGAATGATTATGAAGCAGATTTAAATTCATTGTTTCCTGACTGGATTAACGATATTTATTTAAAAGACGTAATACAAGATATTGTAGATGATGTCGTTGAAGAAATAAATGAACCAGTAAGCAATGAAAATAAAAAGAAATTAGTAGAAAAGTATGTTGAAGATGTAAAAAAAGAAATTGAAGAAAATAAAACTTTCTTTTTACAAGATATAGTCAATCCTAATTTTGAGTTACCTCAAAGTTTAAACGATACAATAGAAAACGTAGGACTTACTTTATTTAGTACAGGAGCTTTAGCTGGGGCTGGAGGGGCGGCAATAGAGAAACTTGTAAATGAAACTGCAGCAATTAAAATAGCATCTAGAACTAGATATGGTGCAATTATTACCGCAGCCTTAGGAGCTGCAACATATTTTGCTTCAGATAAAATTTTAGATGCTGCAAGTGATTCAATTAGTAGCGGAATGATTGGTAAAAATTTATTTAGGCCAATGATTCTTTCAAAAGCAGACAACTCTTCGTTAATAGAAGTTTACCCATTAGTAAAAGATGGAGTACCTTTATTAGCTGGAGGATTAGAAGCATTAAACGGAGACTCTCATTTCTACCAAGCATTAGGAAATGTGTTTACACAATTCTCTGACGCTTACGAAGGTTATTTAAAAAAAGAAAAAGAAATTAATTCTTTGGGAGAAGAGTCTGCATATGTAATGGGTACAGATAATATTTGGAGTGAAATAGAAACAGCTAAAATTGAAGACAGTGATGATGGAATTAGCTTTATGCAACAAATAAATTACTTTAGATATAAAGGTGACAATAATGAGTAAATTAGGAAGAAAAAGTGAATTCGCTCAAAACTTAAGTAATTTAAATTACGAAATATTCAATAAAGAAAAAAGTAATGAAACAGCTCATTGCATAGTATTAGATATATGCGGAGCGCATAAACCAAAATCAAAGTTCGTAGAAGATGTTTTTGAAACTGGTATATATTTTATAGTAGGCTGTTACGAAACAGCATCTATAGAAATAGTATATTGGAACTGCTCTTATGATTATTTAAGAATGATTTATGGTTTAGATAGCAACATAATTGGTAGGCATTGCGTAGTGGAATGCAAAAGCTTTTCGTCTAATGATATGTTAAACGGAAATATAAGTTTTAGAGAAGGTAAAAGAAATAAATATCAAGACGAATCAAATGGCATTTATATGTCTATATCAATGTCTTCAGGAATAAAACAAAACTATGAAAGGCAAATCAAAAATTATGAAATTAATGAAGATGAAGGCCTTGGAGAGTTTTGGGCAAAGGTATAATTATGCAAAGTAAAATACTAAAAGCACAATTTAATAAAATGTGTTTAGGAGGAATTCTTTTAGACATGGAGACTGTTGCTTTGTTTTCTGGAGCAAATGGAATGTCTAATATTGAAGTTACTCCTAACGGTATCAACATACAACCAGGACCAGGTAAACCACTTGTAATAAACACAATGGATGTTCGAGGATTAGGATATAGATATCAAATGTCACCTACTGATTTTTTCCCACAAGTATATACTTACTTACCTAGAAAAAATATTGATTTGCAAGTATTAGAAGATATTAAAGAAGCTTTAATAATCAGCAGTGCTTTCGCAGGAGTATCAGCACTATTATGATAAAAGAAACAAATACAGATATTTGCTTTACAGAAGACGGAGACTTTCTTTTCAAAAGAAATTCTCTTTATTTATCTAAAGAAGATAATAATGAAATTTTAATTGATACAATTATGAGGAGGCTTCAATCCTCTTCAATAGATTGGGCAAGTAATAAAATTATTGCAGCCAATTTAGATTATTATCGAGGTGAAAAAATAACAAGCAATCTTGTAAATCTGATAGGTAATGAAATATTAAATACAATTATTGCAGATAATTTAGTTCGTGAAGAATATGTAGATATAAAAGCAAACAGATTAAACCCAGAACAAATCAATTATACAATAATTGTATATGCTAAACAAAACGCTGACACTAATATTGTAATTGGTTTAATGTATGATCAAAGAGTAAATAAAATAATTCCAAGATATCTTAACCCAAGAGAGCTAGCGGCATGGCAAGACTAATTACAAGCGAACAATCTTATAGCATAGAAAACAATATACTTGGGAAACTTAAAGAAAGTATTCCTAATTTATATCTTGGGGAAGATTCAGTAGTAAGAATTTTAAGTGAAGCAATAGCTAGCGAAATAAGCTTATTAAATGAAGAAGCAAAAAATACTTATTCTAATAATCAGCTAAGTAATGCTAGTGGAGAAAATTTAGATCAAATTGCTTTTCAAAAATATGGGATTTCAAGATATTCTGAAAGTTACGCTGAATCATTAAGTAACGAAAGAAATGTATATTTTTATAGTAATTTTGGAACTCTTGGTGAGCTAAACAATGGCCAGGGATTTGTAATTCCTGCAGGCACAATTATATCAAATAAAATAGATGTAAATAACGCAGCAATACAATTTGCACTAACAAACGATGTACAGATATTAGCTGATGATCCATTTGTGTTTGCATCTGTAAGAGCAATCAATGCAGGATCAAGTTACAACGTAGATACTAATACTCTTGTATATCATAATTATGGAGAATATTCGGATTATTTGAATGGAAGCTTATTAGTAGAAAATAGACTGCCAATCATTAATGGATCGGAAAGAGAGTCTGACAATAACTTTAAATTTCGATTAACAAATTATTTATCGGCCAGTGTAAACAAAAGCTATGATTATTTATTAATGCAAAGCTTAAGCTTACCAGGAGTATATGATGTATCTATCATTCCTTCTTATTATGGAATAGGAACAACAGGGGTTGTTTTATTTGGCGCGGGTAGGGAATCTAATAAAAATATAAATGATTTAGTAGATATTCGAATAGCTGAAGCGAAAACACCAGGCCAAAACATAATCGTTTCTCAAGGTATAGAAGTTTATTTAGATATGGACATCAGAATATATTATGAGAAAACAATAAATACTTTAAACTTGGAAAAAATAAGAAAAAATATTTTAATAGAAGTAAAACAATTGGTTAAAGAAAAAGAACAATCTAAAGTAATTTCTTTTAATGAAATTTCTAATTTAATAAAAAATAATTTTACTTCTAAAGAATTTAAAGGCTTCGGAACTAAAAATAACAGTATCTTTGAAAACATATTTATTAGAAAATCAGATAAATACAATGAATTTCCAGAAGAAAGAAAAAGTTTAGAAAGTGCTTACTTAAACATAGCAGATGATGAAAGAGTACGCTTTGGAATAATCAATATTATTATGGAAGAAGATAATAGATGAGCTATTTATCTCAATCAATAAGAAATAGATTTCCTAGCTGGTCAGCTATAAGAAGAGAAGACTCTTCTAACGGCGCTAAAATAATAGATGTATTTGCTTTTTCATTAGAAAATTTAAGAAATGATTATAAAAAATTATATAAACAAGAACCAAGTCTTTATTGTAGCCCAACATATGAACCTGGCCACATATTTTATACTTCATTAGAAAACCAAGAAGAATTTGTAAATTACTATAGAGATAATAAAGATTTAGAAAGCATTTTTATTAATGCAAATCAAGGTATTGAATTAAACCAGTATGATACTTACGAAGAACTAGTATCGTCATTACCAGATAGAATTGATGTCAATCTTTTAAAAACTAAAGAATGTTTAATTGTGGAGACAGAAGAAAAAGAAATTGAAAGTAGTTTCTTTTTAGATAAAGAAGGAGAAAATATTTATATAGATTTAAACTATGTAAATAACTTTATTACTTCTGTTTCTCAACCTTACTTTAATAATGAAACTTCTATAACGTTAAGAGGAAAAAATTCTCTTTTTGATGATATTGAAGAAACAATAATTATTAAAAATACGGGAATGTATAAATCTAAAAATAGGTTTACATCTTTAGAAAAAATAGAAAAACAAGAAAATATTTCAGGAGGAAATGGAATTTCTATTGTTGGCCTAGAAGGAGCAATAAGATTTTTTTCATCTCCTAAAAAAATATTTGGTAAAGAAATAAAAGATAAAATTCTTGTTAATAAATATAATCGACTAGAAGATCGAAATGGATTAGATGAAAATTATCTTTTTGTAGAGTTAAGGGAAGAAGAAGATAATTTTTATTTAGATTACATTTATAGATACTATGAATCAGGTATAGATTATAAAAAAGAAGAATCTTTAGAAGGCATTGAACATTTTGAAGATTTATTATTTAGTCAAATAATTTTAGATATAAATGGCGAAAAGGTAAAAGTAGAAGATTTTTGGTGGGACGAAGTAAAACAAAAAATTATAGTAATAGATGCAGAGGGAATAATTTATTATTATAATTTAAATAAACACTTTTTTACAGAACCAAGATTCAGTAGAAGTAAAAACATTACGTTTATATTTGAGGCTATAAACCAACAAGTAGCTTTAAATGAAACTAGTGAAATCTTTGTTTTTCTAGAAAGGCCAAAAGGTCCAATATATAATTATTGCATCCTATTAGAGAAACCTAGTGATGAAAGCAATGAATATGAAAACTTTTTATTTTTAAATGAAAATAAAGAATTTCAAAATGAGATTTCTTTTTTTAAAGCAAAAGATCATTTAGATGTATTTGAAAATGTAGATTCTTTTAAATTTGATGTAAATTATAATGAAATTGGACAATATAATTTCTATATAATATCTTTTAGAATAAAAGAAGATATGCATTATGAATTTGAAAATAATAATTTAACAAAAAATGAATTGTTAACTCGAATTCAAAATAGAATTGAAGATAATTATGAAACAGATATTCATGTAAATCGTTTGTCAATATACTGTGAATTTTTAAAACCAGAAAAAAGCTTCAATACAAATTTACTAGAAGGTAATTATTCTTTATACAAGGAAGGTCCTGAAAATAATTTATATTGTATAAAGACAGAAAATAATATTGATTCTTTATATGTAATCAATGAATATACAGATGGATTTTTATTTAATTATTCTAGTGGAGAATTAGCAGTATTAAACGAATATGAATCTTTATCTATTAATATAAATTCATCTTTAAATATTGAATTTAATTTTTATGATGAAATGACCAAATATAGAAACTCTACTTCTTTAGATGAATTAGGAGTTGAATATAAATTATTACGAGGTCAAAACGAAAGATTAAATGATTATTATAAAAGAATTTATAAATGTGTTTTAGAAAATTATAAATACCATAAAAATTCTTTTTACAATTCATTAGGATATGCAACAGAGCTACAAGAAAAAATTATTTGTAGAATCAAACCTATTGAAACAGAAATATTTTTATTACCAAATATTATAATTAATGATACAAATTTAATAGTGACAGAAGGTACACAAGAAGTATTGAATGTTTCTTTAAAAGAAAAGAAATTCTTAGTAGATATTTTTGAAGAATTAAATAACTTGAATTTATTTGAAATAGAAATTCTTGAAAATAATTATGAATATTTAAAATCAGAATATTTAATTCCTTGTAATGCTTATCGAGCAATTAATAATATGTTAAGCGATGATTATGTTACTAGATTACCTAAGAAATATATAAATTCTGTAACAGATTTTAATGGTAATTTTCTTTACAACAAGAACGATGCAGAATACATTTTGAACGAAAACAGTTATGTTTTAGAAGAAAATGTTTTAACAAAATTTAATCGTGGTGAAGAAAGATTGCATGTAGAGTATTATGATTATCCGTTAATAATTAAATGGTCACCAATTAAAAGTTATGAAATTTATAAAGATAGTTTTAATAAAATTACACATGACGGTGATGAAAACTTGACTCAAGACGGTGCTAAAATTTATAACATGATTTTAGAAAAACAAAACACATACTGGGGTAAATGATGAGCGAAGTTATATATACATTTTATATAGAGCAAAACATGGAGCCTCAAGTAGCTTTAACGCCTACTTTTAGCGTGTTTAAAAGTGTAGATGATGGATTGGATATGCTAGAAGAAGAATATCCAGAAATCATTAATCTTGGAAGCGGATATTATAAATTTGTTTATACATGGAATGAAACATCACCTAGCGCCTGGTTGTTAAAAATAGCAACAACTTTAGTGCATCCTGCAGATGAGTATGTGCATCTTAAAATAGAAAAGCATGATTACTTACCTACGCTTGCGCAATCAATTAAAGACACTGCAGACAACTTAACAACCTCGTCTACAACTTTACAAACAAGCGCTGATGAACTCTATTTAAGAGTAAACAGACTGCTTGATGTGCAAGAGGGAAGTTGGGAAATTGAAGGTACTGAACTTAAAATTTATACGCCTGCTGCAAACGAAGGCGAGCGTGTACTTATTGCTACATATCAATTATATGACTCAGAAGGTCAGCAATCAGCTTTAAATCCATTTAAAAGAACTTTAGTATCATTAGCTGAACGAGGATTCTAATTATGTCTATAGTAGCAAGAGGGCTGCAACAAGGCATAGTTTCCCATGGCCTTGGTGGTGTAACACTTGGGCCAGATGAAGAAATAGTAGAATTAGATATTCTTGCTATAGCTGTGTATGAAAAAAAAGAATATCCAACAACTGGAACTTTTAACGAAGTTGAAGGCTGGCAATGGAGTAAAAGCTTAGCACAAGACTTGTCTAAAGAACGCCAGAGAATTAACTCTCATATTGGTGGTTATGAAAACAACCTTGAAGAAGGAACAATATATCAAGATTGGATCGGTGCAAAATTAAATGGTTTAGAAGTTTCTATTGTTGAAAAACAAGACAAAACAAAAAGATCTAAATGGTTAGCAGAAATAGATCCAGGCCAATATTCGATACTACATAAAAAAAATTATTTGTATGGAAATAAAAGCTCATCACTTATTTTAAATGATGAATTATTTTATGAATTAGATGAGCTTGTTAAAAGTAATTTGACTATTAGCACTTATAAAAGAGATAGTTTTTTTAACAATATTCCAAACATTGTATATCAATATGATGATAATTTAGATCTAGAATTTAGTTATACTTATGATGATCAAAATAATGTACTTTTAAATCAATTGTATAAAAAAGAAATTGGCGTAGGAGAAGAGTTAGATTCTGGTAGTTGGGAATTTTGCGGAGTAAGTACAGAAACTCGCAGCATTATTTATACTGAGTATTTCCCTGCAATCAATTTAAGATTAATAGAAAAAACTATCGAAGGTAATTTGATTGAATGGTCGAAGGTAAATAAATTCTCTAATGAAAATAGAAGAGAGTTTATTGTAGATGAACACAGCGGAAAAATCTTTATCAATAGCAAAACAGATAAAAAGTTTTATGTTAAAAAAGATTTTGGAAACGCAATAGAAATATACGGAACAACCGACTCTTTAAAAGAGTCGGGAACTTTTAATAATAGATTTAGTTATTATAGTAAAACTAAAACTAAAATATTATTAAATGAAAATAGAGCTTCTGTTTACAACAAAGGTGATGTTATTACTTTTAATAAAGAAGGTAATAATTTTCAAAATGGCTCAGAATTATATATCTCTTATACAAATGTACCAAGGCTTTCTTATGAAATCACAGAAGAGAAAAGAACTTCTAATTTTAATTTAAAACCATACGAGCTTGGAACTTCTATAGGTTTAATTGAAATAGCACCGTATGAAAAAACATTATCTAAAATTAACCTTACTTCTGATTTAACTAAAGTAGGGAATGATTTATACCAAACTTTAAAAGTAGGTAGCGATTCTACTATTATTGAAGCAGAAGCATTAAATTATAAAAACAAACCGGTAAAAGAAATTAATATAAGTTTTTATACAGATAGCGGTTTGTTTGAAAACACTAGCAAAACAATTAACCAAATTACATCTGAATTGGGTACATGTTTGACTAGTTATTCTCAGCCTTATGAAAACGATGTATTAGCAGAATATGTAAATATAGAATATGAAGGCAATAACTCTGTAATTGAATTAAATACAATTACACCTGGAACAAATGTAAATGATATAAATATTTTTCAAGTATTAAAAACAGATCCATATTATGGATCATTAGGCACTATGTGTGAAATAGAATCTTTTGAATTAAAAAATGGCAAATATCACATAATATTAAAAGAAAAGCTTTTAGATTCAGAAGAATATATTACTTATCAAAATTATGACTTTAATGACATAGCTGAAAGATTTCCTTTGTTATGTCAAGAAGGCTATATAAACTTTGGGTGGGGTTATTTTTATTTTAATAATTCATTAGTTTCTTCAAAAGCTTTAATTGAAAATATTATTGAAGATAAATGCATTGTTGTAGATCCAGCAAATTTTGAAAATGTATTTTTTACTGAGATAAATCAAATGAGGTTATTCAAGAGAAATGAACTGTTATTTAATATTAATGATATTAAACAAACAGGAAGATCTTTTGACAGGATATGTTATTATTCAAATGGTGAAGAATATGTTTTGTTGCGTCCAGACAGGCTTGAAGGGCGCAAATTAATATTTGAAAACATACATATACCTCAAGCATCGGCTTCAAGCGTAACTAATATTATTGGAGCTTATAAAGTATTTAATAAAAAAATTAATAAAGTCTGGGCAGAAGCAGTTGATCCTGCTACTGGTAGAATTATAAGATCAAATACTTTAAAAATAATAGTAGATTTTCCTGCTTACTTAAAAGGTAATCAAGGATTCAAATTAAAACAAGATTTGGATATTGACGAATCAGGATTAGGTGGATCTAATTTTATTACAATAAATCCATTAATTCAAAATCAAATTAACTTTATGATCTGAGAAGCGTTATGGCAGATAGACTTAAAACATTTACTTCTAATTTAATTCGTTTTGCTGCTGGAGAAAGACCTTCTGCAGATAAATTTAATGCTGCTAATGAATATCTTGGACGGAACATTAGAGATATTTTTAAAGCTATTGGAGATATGTATGGACAAGGATATCCACATTTAATTGATGGCGAAACCCATTTAACTGGTAAGTGGAATCCACATCAAGTAGGTGGGGATGAAGGCAGAGCTTTAGATATAGTTAATCTTGCTAGACTTATAGGGCCGGCTTCTAATTTAAATCCAAAACAGCTTTATGAAAATTCTGTTGAAAGAATAGAAGAGATAATTCCAGCTGGAGTCGGAGAATATCAAACTAAATTTCCTTTTAAAACTTCAGTTGGACTTGCAATCTCAATTGAAGGATATGCTGAAATACTAGGAATAAATAATTTTACAAATAACAATCAATTCAAAGTATCTTATAATAAAAATACTATTTATTTTTCAGAAATAACGACTAGTGAATTAACTGTAATTTATCGTACAGAACCTAAACTTTATCAAGGTGGAGGAAACTATCTTTACGCTGGGTTTAATGTAATACCAGACCCTAATCAAGCTTCTAAATTAGAAATTATTTCAGATCCAAACGATCCCACTAGTTATAGATTAAATTGGTCAGAAACAACAATAGAAGCACAACAATCAGGTTTAATTGATCTTAATACCACCAGTACTGCTGGAGAGTGGAATGAAGGTAAAACAGCAACTTTGCCGCGATGGATGTGGATTGGAGATGATCCATTATTTTCCACTGGAACCATTATTCCTGAAGGCTTTCTTTACGTTAAAAATTTAACTACTAATGAATGCTATCTTTCTGCGACATACACATTTTTAGATCAAACTAGCATTAAGATTAGTGGAGTAACTTTATGTTTAACAGATGAATATCAAATAGTAACAGTAGGTACTGATATCACTACAAGCATAGATGATTTAAGAAATAAGTGGTTCAATCATAGACATGATGGATCTTTTGGAGAACCAAGAATTTCTGTTAAAGACCTTGTAGGCAAATATTTAGAGTCTGCAGATTTTGAAGAATCATCTATTGCTGACAATGATTTCCCTATGTATTTACATAGAAAAGGTTATCAAGAAGATAACTCCAGACGTAATGCAAATAATGCAATGCTTGGAGACATTGTTATGGGACAATCATCTTTTGATGATTTAGATCCTAACAGTAATGTTTTAATTATTGAGGAAGAAGATTTAAGTCACCAAAGCATAAATTTGAATAGTATAAGTAATAAAATTTTGTTTGGAGAAACAAATTCTTTTATAAGTCAAATAAACGGATGTTTAAATTTAAAAAATAATGCATCTATAAAATTTGGTTTAGATCCAGTAGATGGGTCAAAACAATATATTCGAAATGAAAGAGAAATAAACGATGTAACAGTTACTGACTATTTGCCTAGTGTAAATATTGAAAGTAAATTTGGAGGAATTGAAATTAATTCAAAAAGATTAAAAATAGATACACCGTCTTTATTTCTTCAAAATACTAGAAATACAAAAAGTGGTTTTTATACTAATTTAAATCTTATTCTTTCAAATATATTAGCTTTAAATACAAAAGAAAAACATATTTATTCTTATTTAATTAATGAATATGCTTCATTAAATAATGAAAATGATTTTAATAATATTAATTCAAGTAATTTAAATGAAGAAACAATATTAAATACAAGTGAAAAAGAATTACTTACTAATCATAAAATATTTAATAAAATTGAAAGAAATATAGAAGAATACAATTACGAAAAAGTTTTAATTCCTGTTGAATTTGATTCTAATAAAAGAAAATACAATAATTATAAAAGTTATAATAACGAAATATTTAATTTTGAAATTCAAGAAGTTTTTCAAAATATATTTGATGGTAATAATGTTCAGGCGGATTTAATTAATCAAATTGAATCAGATGTTTCAACTTTATATGGAAATAATATTAGTTTACAAAATGAATTAAATTTACCTGTTTACTATAGAGAAGAAAATAATTACAGTGCAATAAATTTTAATTCAACAACAATGAGTAACAATTATAATTATGCAACAATAAAAAATTCTGTCAATGAAAATGAACATAATTTTATAATTGAAGATATATACGATAACAGTATTTATGATATTGATTCATTAGAGTATGATTTAAACGAATATTTAAATAATTATAAATTTTCATTTAAAGGAAATTTAAATTTCCAAATCAATAGAATTAATAATGAAAACTTTAATATTCAAGAAACATATAATAAAGTTCAATCAAATTGTAATTTGACTTTTTATTTAAAAGACAACACAAATGGAATAGGAAAAATAAATTATAAATTATTATATGAATTTAACAGAGAAAATATTTTTTATAAAGTTGATAAAATCAATCACGTAGGTGATCTTAGTGAAGGTCATGAATATGAAACAGATTTTATATCATCTTATTCTCAAGAAATAGGAAACAAAACATTAATTGATTTAAGAACTGCATTAAATTTAAATTTTACTAATGACCCTCACATTGTTTTTATAGAAGAAAAAATTAAAGGTAAATTCTTATTTTTAAATATAGTTTATTTAAATGAAAATCTTGATAGATAAATAAATGATTAATTTACAATTAATAAATCATCCAGGTGAACAAGAAACAGAAATTAATATTATTTCTGTAGTAAATTCACATATAGATTCAATTGATTATTCTAAATTTATATCAAACCAAGATGTAGCTTTAGAAGCAATTGAATTTGAAGAAATTAATTCTAATGATAATTTAGAAATATTAAATCTATCTTGGCAGCACCCTAAAAATAATATTAATTTTTTAAATCAAATATTTAAAGTAAAAACTAAAAGCTTTATTTTACCATATACAAATGTGTTAATTAGTGATCAGTATGAATTTGATATTGAAGGTAATGAAACGCCTTTATTTTTTAAACATAAGAAAAAATTAAAAGAAGCGCGCATAGAAGTTCGACGCTCAGGAAAAGAGCTTGAAGAATATTATGGTTATAAGTTTATAAATAATTATCTTTATACTAATTATACAAACCAATATGACTATGATACTGGCAGTTATGTACTTTATTATGTAGTTGGTACAGATCTAGAAGGTAACCCTGTAAACGAATTATTAAATGCAGAACCAGCTATAAAAGAAGCCACATGGGAAGATATTGATCTTGATTCTGGAGAGATAAGAAATAATACTTATACTAAAGAAGTATTGCCAGAAGGTACGTCTTTCAGAATTTCTGATGATGTAAAAAAAGAATGTAGCACAGAGAATAATGAGTCAGAATATTTTATTAAATTAGTAGACCAAAATCTTATACAGTTATTATCACCAGACGAGCATTCTATCAAAAACACTTGGAATGTACGCGTATCTAATGGAGCTTTCTGGAGCAATGGTAAAAAATACTCTGTACCAGAATTTGAAAATCAAAATTTTAATCCTGAATTTGGATTAGTCAAAAAATCTTTTAAAGACTCTTATTTAGTAAATGAAAACATTATTAAATTGGCTTCAAAAAACATACGTTACAACCCAGTAAATGAATTACATTTAGATCTTTTAATTTATTTAAATGAAGAAATTGTAGAGGCTATTAGTAGCGACCCTAATAAGATAGGAACACGTTATAAAGATTCAGAAATATTCTGGGAAAATAAAATTTTAAATGTAGACGAACGCAATGGGTTTGTAGAACTAAATAAAAGTTTAGAATTAACAAAAGAAATTAAAAGCGATTATTTTTGTTTTGTAGATGATTATTTAATTAAAGAAATTAATTTTAATCCTACAATTAATAAAAACATTATATACAATAAATACTTTTTCTATTTAAAACCTAACGTACAAGCTGGGTTTAAAAGTATTGAGTGGTTAATTCTAGATGAAGATAATGTTATTATTGAATGCTCTCAAGAAAATCTTAAAGTAGAATACAATAATACATTTAATGAAAACACAATCATTAACGAAACTTTAAATACTTTTAAAAATCTATACTGCTACAACTATAATAACAATTATGAATATTTAATATTAGGAGAAGTTTTCTTAAAAGAAGATTACTATCTAGATGAAATTAATCAAGCAGAACTATCTCTTAACAATAAAATAAATATTAACTCAAGTGTAAATAGGCAATGGAAACTTTTACAGAGTGAATATGGTTATGGAGAAAAAGGCCAAGCAGTACAAAAGAATAATATTCTGTATTTAAAAGTACCTAAGATGCTATTAGATACAATGAGCCAAGATGAAATAGACAATGCTTTACGTAGAAAACTTAAAGCTGGAACTGATATTGTAATTGAGTACGATATAGAAGAAAGTTTATTAAATATAACTTTACCAGTTGTTAAAAAAGTATCTGTTAATATGAATTGGGAAGGCCCTGGTAATTATAAACTTTATAGAAGTGACTCTGAAGTAGGTATCAAAGAATTAATTTATGAAAAAGAAAGTATTGAACGAGAAACAGTAGGTTATGTAGACAACAATGTAGAATCAAATAAAAAGTACTATTACTGGTCTAGATATAATAATAATGATTTTGGAAGAACTTATGGAGTTGAAGTCAGATGAGTTTTATATTTCAAAAAGCAGACGGCACTCCATTAAGTCAAAATGATTTAATTGAATCATCAAGTTTGTTGTTAAATGGAGCTGAAGTAGATTTTTATATTTACTCAGATGCTGCTACAACAAATCCAGGGATTTATTTGAAAACTTCTAGTTTTTTAGGTGAAATAAACATGCCTGGAAAAGAGTCTGTATATAAAGACTACGCGGACTTATTGCACTGGGGGAGCGACACTAGTGTAGATGCAGGATTAGAAGTAAAAAGGACTGTAGAAGGCGTAGAAGAGTGGACTAAATTCTCTTTCATACATGGGGCTAGCTTCTCAAATAAAATTAGCTTAGAGCAAGGTATTTTGGAACAAGAAGGAGTATTTTCCATAAGCTTAAGATATAAATCTTATCCAAATGCAGAAGCTAGAAGATTATTTATAGGAGTCGAAATAGATGATTCTTGATCAATTATATAATTTTGATTTTTTAAAAAGAGAAGCAAGTTCTTTTCGACAAAATTTAAGACATACAAAAGGTTCGACAAGAAATGAAATCGAATCTTTTTTGTTTTCTAAAGCTTCAAATATTAACAAGTATTCTTTTTTTAATTTAAAAAGAACAAAACCTATTTCAAGTAATGACTTTGTAAGAAATATAAACAATTTTAAATATGTGATGTATGTTCTGTTAAAAGAAAATACAGCAATAGAAAATTTATTAGAAGTATTTAAAAATAAGTCTAGCTCTTTTTTAAAGAGAGCAGATAAAGAAATAATTATTTTAGAAGATCAAATCAAAGAGATTGATTTACAATTAAATTCTAAATACTCAAATGTTAAGTCGTTCTCTGTTTTTCAAGAAAAAGATTTTGAAGAAACTTATGACTTAATTGATTTAAAAACAAATTTGCGTTTAGAAAAAAAATATCAATGTAGTTATAAAGATGGGGTAATTAAAATTCCTAGCATAGCTAGTTTAGAAATACTGCCATCTAAAATAGAAATATTAAATGAAAAATCATTTAATAGTGACGCATTAATTTCTTTAAATAAAGAAACAAATACATCTTTTATATGGAGGGAAGAAAAATTCTTTTCATATATAGTGGGTAAAAAAGAAAACCATGATTATGGAGAACAAATAAAAAATAGAGAAGTTCAATTACAATTTGTATGCAGTTTCAATACTGTAAGTAAATTAAATAATTTAAATATTACAATGTGTAGCGCACTACCTGTAAATATAAAAGAAATATATTATTGGGACAATGAATGGTTATTAATTGAAAACTTAGGAATAAAAGAAACTTATAAAGAAAAAAAGATTTGGTTCGAAACTTTAGAAACTAAAAAAATAAAAATTGTTTTAGAACAAAGAAAGTATATAGAGCTTTGTAAAAAAGAATCTTTAACAAATAAAGAAAACATAATTAATTCTTTTTCAAAATACTTGTCGTATGTAAACGAAGAAGAAATATTAAAAATATATGATTTTTCTATTCAGTCTTTAAGCTTTAAATATGAAGCTTATAATAAAGTTGGTTTTTATAGAGAAGCTAACGAAATACAAGTAAACAATCCCTTAACATTCTCTATTAAAGAAAACTTACTACTAAATACAGAGAAATGTTTTGTAGAAAAAGAAGCTCATGTAGTACTTTACGGAGACGAAAATAGAAGTGCCTTCAAGCAAGGAACAAAATCTAGTTTAAGAGTAAACTCAATTATTAAAATTCCTAATAGTAATAAAATACAAACAGAAGTTTTAATACCTATTAAAAATGAAGCAAAGCTTTCGTTCTTCCCAAAAATTAAAAAAGACTCTTTAAATGAAGAGTTACATAATGTAATTTCAATACAACTAAATAACGTTGAATTAACAATGTACCAGGACTTCTTAGTATCTATAGATGAAGGAAATACTTGGATAAACCAAGCTATAAGAATCGGAGAATTAGAAAAACAAATAAAAGAAAAAATTGCAGGGAGTGTTTATATTCAATTTATCAAAAGCCTCAACCCTGAAGACTTAATTACTTGTACATATAAAATAGACAATTTCTTTTATTTAAATGAAGAAAAAAATATTTTCTTTTCTAATCTTGAAGTAGGTTTTGAAAAAAGTTTAAATAAATCGAGTGGATTTATTAGACCAAGATTTATTTTAAGAAATTTTAATTTTGATAATGCAAGTGATATGATTAGCAACTATGTAGCTTTAATAGAAGAACTTAAAGAAGATTCTGAAAGTTATATAGAGTACGAAACATATAAAGAAAAAGCAGCGGAGAACAATATCAATGGCTTATAATGATATCGTTATTAACGAAACTAATAGTTTATTAAAAAACCTGCTTTCAAAAAAAACAAATTCTGACTTTGCAGAAGAAAATATTAGTAATGAATTTGATTTAATTAATTATGAAATTAAAGAAAAAGATTTAAAAAAAAGTTTAACTAAAATCAATGCACTAAAACAGCTTGACGCTAATCAATTTAATAAATTAAAAGAGTTAATTGATTTTAAATTAAAAAAGATAAAACTAGAAAAAGAAAACCTAGTTACTTTTTCACAAGAATATTACAATCAAATAGAAATTAAAAAAATAAATTTAGTTTCAAGTACAAAAGAATTAAGACAGAAAATGAGTATTCTGTCTGGATTCAGCAATGTTGTAAAATTTGCGTTTGAAGAAAACTTTAATAATTATTTTCAAATTAATACAAATGTAAAAAATTTATTAAATGTAGATACAAACAGTAATATCTGCACATTGCCAATTGAAGAAAAAACTAAATTAATTGTTAATTCAATTAAGATAAATAAAGAATCAAATTTAATTCCTGGAAATAATAGAACAGGAGAAAATAAATTAATTTTATCGTTATTAAGCAACGATCAAAATAGTTATTTTGAATGCTTCAAATATGATTCTGGACCGGGAAAATTAATAATTTCTGGTGAATTTAAAAAAGAAGAAATTGTAAATCAATTTGAAATTAGCGCTATACCCGTAAATGGAATTGTGTCTTTAGAAATTGAAGATATAATATATACAGATGCATTTAATAAAAGCATATCAATTAAAAAACTAATTGATAATAAAGAGCAAAAATTAAATATTAATAGCTTAGAAAATGAAGAAGCTTTAAATATTTATCATCTGCCTATAAAAGCATACAAATATAAAATTGTTCTAAAAACAAAAGAATTTCAAATTGTAGAAAAACGAAAAGTTTTTAAAATAAGTTTAAAATCAATTAGCTTTTATAAAAACAAATACAAGGACGAAGGGAACCTTAAATCAAAAAGTATTACTTCTCCTGAATCTATTTATCAGCTACAAGGTGTAGCAAAAGTATACCCAGATAAAAGTAATTCATATATTCAAAAGCTTCAATTCTCTATTGACGGGGAAGACAGTTATATTAATGATAATTTCGGGACGTTTATCAATGGAGAACAAAAACAAGTAAATTATAATTATAGTTTAACTAAAAACTTATCAAATTTAAATGTAAGGAACATTATTAAAAAAGATTTATTTTTATTAGATATTAAAACTTATTTAAAAAATTATAATAAAAAAGTTTCTCCAATATCTTACAATATAAATGAAGATAAAGAAAATTTCTTAATCTACCTACCAGATGTACTAAGAAGAAGTATAGATATAGAGGAAGCTATAAAAATTGGAGCAGCAAGCACTGTAGGGTTGAATAGAATTTTATTACCAAAAATTCTTAGCAAATTAGATATTAAAAAAGATGAATTGATTATATTTTTTAATAATCAAAAATGGCTCCAAGTAGATCTTTTAGAAGAGGCTCAAACAGAAGGTTTCTTTTATATAGAAGACAATTTTGAAGCTATTAATGTTAATCTAACTAATGTTAATTATTTTACTTGCAAACTTTTACTAAAACCAAAAATAATGCCTATGTTAAAAACAACAGAAGGTTATTATATTAAAATAAATGAAAATTTTGATTTAGATAAAAAGAAAATTAAATTAAAAAATTTATCTAAAAGTATTTATGAAAAAGAAGAATTTTTAGCTAAAGGCGAAACAAGTTTCTTTTTAGAAGAAGAGTATATAGTAGAAGGAAGTTTTAAATTATATTATGAAAACGAAAGTCAATGGATTGAAGATACTAGTGAAATAGAAATAGACTATTTAACTGGTAGATTATTCACTTTTGAACATGAAGAATACGAAAGAAAAGTAATTTATTCTTATTATAAAGAATCAGAAATAAAAGATTTTTCTGTATGGAACAAAGAAAATAATTTTTTTGGTTTGTTTATAAATGAAGAAGATATTGCTTTAGAAAATATAAAGCAAAACTTAAATGAGTTACCAAATAATTTCTTTTATTTAAGTGATGAAGCCAGATCAAGCATTAATTCAAGTAAATCTTTTGTTTTAAAAGAAGCAGGTATAATAAAAGGAAGCCTGTCTTTAGAAGAAAATATGTTTGAAGGAGACGATTTTAAAGAAGTAGAATTTGTAAATGGGTATATAGAATTTTTAAATCTTAAAAAAATATTAGAAGACCAAGTACCTCAAATAGAAGCTAATTCAGAAAATAAAGTCACATTTACTTTAAGCGAAAAAATTTATAGTACCAATGATGTAGTTGTTTATAAAGATGATGAAATTGTATCTACGGAGATAGAATTTGATGCATCTAAAAGAATTTGTACTTTAACTTTAGTAGATGGAGATTTAATAGCTGAGGGATACCATTTATCTTATTACTATATTGATGAAGAAAATTATAACGAAGATATTAAAAAATATAGTGTAAATTATGATAAAGGTATACTTTATACATCTGAAAATATTTTAAATCCAGAAACAAAAACAATAAATTACGAAGTAAATAGAGTGTTATTAAATTATAGTATAGTGTCTTTAGTTGAAGATTATTTCTTTGAAGAAAATGTAATAAAAGTTTACACAGAAAACCTTCCAGAAAGAAACAAACAAATTAAATTTGGCTTTTATCAAAGTATAGATAATTTTTCTATAGAAGGCTTAGAAGATTATTATTCTCCATTATTATATAAAATAAAAATTGAAATGAGTTAAAAATGGAAAACTCAATTAAAAAATATTTATTAAAAAAATATATTGAAGAAAATAATAAAGTACCTTCTAGAAATATTTTAAATTTATTATATCAAAATTTTATTAAAGAAAATCCTGAAAGTTTAGAAGTAGGAATTTTTCCAGGAAGCAAAAGTAGTTTACCTCAAGGTGGAGAAGAATCCTCTAGTGGTAACTTTGAAGAATTAAAAGAAAAAATATTATTAGATTTAGAAGAGTTCGAAAATAAAATAGAAGAAGAAAAATATTTATTTTATAAATATTTTAATACTTTTACTAATTCATTTAATAAAAGCATTTCTAAAATTAAAAACTTAGAAAGAAATGTTAATAAAAATTTATTAATTCATTCTAAAGATGATCCGTTTGTATATTCAGTTGTAGAGGATTTTACTGATTATTCAAAAGTAGATTTTGATAATTCAAACATATATTTTTTTAACGGAAAAGCTACATTAGGGTTTAAAAAAGTAGCCTCTGATTCTTTTAATCAAAGCGAAATAAAATATTCTTTTAATCATCAAGACAATATGGGCGCAGGATATAAAGCTTATAATGATATATCTAATGTTTTAAAAGAAGATGGAAAGTACTTTAAAGTAGTTGCATACTCTACAAGCAAAACAGAAACTGTAAATTTTGTAATTAATATTGACTTTGATGAACCAAAAGAAATCGACACGATTAAATATTTAACTCAAAATGTAAATAAAAATAGCAAGATAGTACAAACTTGTTTTTGGTCTCCAAATGGAAACAATTTCTACGAAATATTTGAAAGTAAATTAGTAATACAAAACAATTCAAACTATGTAGAAATCAAACAAGAAAAAGTAAAATCAATTAAATTAGTACTTACTAAAGAAGTGTCTGACTATACAGATGCTGGGAAATACGTTTATTTATTTACTTTAGATTTTATTGGTTATACTGAAAATTCATATAAAATAAATACTGATTCTACAATGTATTTAGGTCCATATGAAATATTAGATGAAAACGATGAGCCAGTAAACTTTAGTTTAGCAACAGTAAAGGGAGGTACTTGCTGCATCATACCAGATGAAACTTCTATAGATATGTTTGTATCTAAAGATAATTCTAGTTGGATAAAAGCAGATTTTAAAGGTACTTCTCAACAAGTAATACAATTTTCTGAATCAGAAGAAAATGCAGAAACATATAACATCTTTAATATTTTAGATGAAAGTTCTGAAAGCAACTGGGTTGCTGAAAACTATCCAGAAGAATTAAGTTTAAAGAAAAATGAAAGATGTTTAAATGTTTATGTACCAAAAGAAAACAAAGCGCTTATAAATTTTAATTCTTTAAACATACAAAGAAATATTTTAAAAGAAGATAAAGTAAAACTTTATAAGGCTTACTCAGGCTGGGAATATAAAGAAGGGTATTATCACACCAATATTATCTGCAATTCAATTGAAGGTATGTATATAGATTTTGGAAATAGAAGTTGTTTTTTAAATGGACAGCAAACCAATGGAAAAACTTTTATTAGTTTTGGAAAGCATTCTTTTAAAACTTCTAAAGAGAATTGGTTACATATTAAAGACGAACCCAATATAAATTCATTAAAATCTTTAAAAGAAAAAGATAAGCTGTATCCTTTTAATCACAAGTATTTGATAGAAGGTTTTGATTACAAAATTGATTTTAGAGGAAATAAAAAGTATAAAAAGAAATTAGATATTTTTTCATTTGATTTAAAATTACTTAGTAATTCAAAGTTTGCTTATGAAAATGAGTTAGATGTATTTACTTTGAAAGAAGTTGACGAAAATATTTACATCATAGTAAAATGTAAAGAAATTAGTGGTGAAGAAAAAATAGAAGACTACAACATCACTTATCGTAAAAACGACACAATCAATTCAAATAAATTATATATTAAAGCAATTTTAAGAAGTGCAAATGAAAAAGTAACTCCTAAAATAGATCAAATCCAAGTCAGGGTAATCTAAATGGCAACCAACTTTTTAAATAATCTAAACTATCCAATAGTAATAAATTCATCAGCAGTAACAAATGCAGATAATAAAGAGGCTATATATTTAAACTCTGTAAAGAACAGAAATGATTTAAACAATATAAGCGCTTATATTAACACTTTATTGGTACCTGCTATGCAGGGGTTAGCTAGCGGGCCAAAGTATCCTTATGATGCCGTTGTAGATGGTATTTCAGGGCTTACTACAATTACTTATCCAGAGGAAAAAGGTAACAATCAATTTAACATTGGATTATACTGGAAAAAAGATTCAGAAACAGAACCAGGTAGACCTTGTACTATTAAGGAATCTTTTGATTATTTATTAAGCAACTTAGTAGACAGAATTGTTGAAGTACAACAATCGACTACAGACTTAACTGAAGTTTGGGAACAAATTAGATGCAACTCTTTAAATTTAGAAAGAGTTAAAAAAGACAGTTTGGGCGAACAATATATTCTTGAATGCTTATCAAATAAGCAAAGAGAATGGGATCTTTCTAAACATATCTATGAAATTTTATTTCAACTTACAGAAGGTCATGATGAAGCTCAATTAGCTGAATTAGATTCTGGAGCTGATTATCCGAGCTTATCTATTAAAACTTCTTTATTAATTCCTGGGCCAGAAGGTCCCGCTGGGCCAACTGGGCCTCAAGGGCCTGCTGGAGTAGACGGCGGGAATGCAATATTTTATTCTAGAGAGCAATTGGCACCTACAATTGAAAATGTTAAAGAAACTACTTTAGATAAATTAAGTAGCGCTAATAACTTTAAATTTAATTCAATTGAAAATCAATTTAATATTGTTAATGCTGGTAAAGACAGAGGATTATCTTTAGGAGAAACTTTAAATTTAACAGTTTTTGGAGATTTTCCTGGAACTGGAATACCAGATCATGGAGAAGCTAGAGCATATACTTTTTGTAGTACAGGAAGTCCCGACATAAATAGAATTATTGATTTAATTGAATACGAATCAAACGGTGTACCTTCATTAAAAAGTTTAATGCAAAATGTATCAACTTTAAATAATAATTTAAATGCAAAGTTTATCGCACCTATTTGGAATAGAAATTATTTAACAAATAAAGTAGGGGATGAAATTTTAGCTGTAGAAGAATCTTACACGCCAATCATTGGCGTATCTAGAGATGATATAACTTATTCAGACATCACTTTTAATAGCGCATTCGTTTGGAACGAAGAAGAGTATGTTGGATTGCAAGATGATTACGAAAATGCCAATGCATTTAATTTAGGAGAAACTGCTACTTTAAAAAGACATTATTGTTCAATGGGCGAGTCACCTATAATTATGCTAGGTGAATACTTGCAAGGAGACGAAATTGTAGCAGTACCTTTTCAACTGTTAATAAATAGAGGAATACCTGTTAGATTTTTGCTTACTGGGCTGCAAGATATTGATAGTAGCGAGCCGCACCATTTTAATGCTAATGTAATAGGAATGTCTAAAAGGTATTTTGAAGAATCTATATTAGACAGTTATTTATTAGATCCAGATCCAGAAAATAATGCTCAAGAAAAAATTCAAGAACAACTTTTTAATTCTTTAAATATTATTGAAGATGATCAAGGAAATCTAGTGGGGGCCGCTTACGAAAAATTGCCTTCTTTAATGTTTAGGGAAGATGTTGATTTTGGTAGCGAAAATAGCGATGACTTGAGAATATATACAAAAGGAAATTGGGAAAAATATATCAACTTAAATACATTGGGAATTATTACTAATAAATCAAATTATGGAGAAGTAGAAGAAAATCCTAGATTGTTTAATGAAGATCCAAACCTTGGACTTTTAGATCTTGGAATTTTAAATTCTGATGCTAATAAAATGTGCAGCGATATTTTAAATATACAAGATGACAATTTTGCTAGTGGAATAATTTATTACCCTTACATAGAAAAAGTTTGGGAACTTTTGTTTGGAGAAACAAAAGATAAAACAAACATAACTCAAAGATTAGCTGTAGCTAAACATTCAAGACTAAGCATAGCTTATGCTAATATAAAAGTGTAAGGAGAAATAAATGAAAGAAGACCAAGATATAAATCTAGTTTCTTACCGCTTAAAAGAAATTGAAAATAGTTTAGACAAGCACTTAGAAAAGCTGTCTAATAAAATTGATCTTCTTTTAGAACAAGTAAATAAAACAACTATTGCTCAATCTGAAACTAAAGTAAAAGTACAAAAGTTAGAAAGTGACGTACAAAATTTAATTAAAGCAGATGAAAATTTAAAAGAAGAAATTACAAAACTAAAAGTTACGCTTGCAGAAAAATTAGGATGGGGAGCTGTAGGCGGAATTTTAAGTGGAGTAATTTTAAAAATGTTAGGACAATAATATGCCATTAGATCCAAATAATAATTTTGATAGAATTACTTTAAATAGAATTTCTAATCTTGAAGAAAGAATTAGAGACTTATTTACAGTTCAAAACAATCTTGTATCTAATGCACAAGTATCAGAACTACTTACAGCTATATCAACAGAACTTAGCGTGATTAAAGAAACGCTAAGCTCATTAGAAAAAAGAGTAAGTATTTTAGAAGATATTCCAGAAATTAATTAACATTTAAAACTGAATTAATTTTAGTAATAATATCTTTAATCTTTAATTTGCTAGACTCTAGATCATTAATATTTTTTTGAATTTTTTTTAATGAATTAGAGTCTTTATTTCGTTTGCAATTACACATCTTGCTCTAAGTCCTTCAACTTGTTTTTAAGGCGTGTATTTTCAGAACGTACTTTTTTAAGATCTGCTTTAAGATCAGATGCCTCTTCAGCAAGTTGAGTAAGCAAACGATTCAAGTCTTCAATTTTTTGATCAGAATCTTTTTGCAAAAGCTCTAACTCAGCTTCAAGCTCTGGACATCTAGTACATGCAGCTTGCTTAGTATTAGATTTGCAAGAAGCCAGTTGTTGTTTAAGAGAAATGATTTCATTTTGAAGTTGAACAACTTTTTTAGCAGACGCTTGTCTTTCTTTAAATAAGCTCATAATTAAAATCCTGTAGGCTTGTGTGGAGTAAAAATGAGATGAGGCTCCCAAGAATCAGAATCATTATTAAATGATTGATCTTTATCTAATACCACATGAATACCAATTTTATCTACTTTTACAGAAAGCACATTATCCATACTAATAACATTAGCGATTTGCTCTGCTAGCCACTTCTTACCTTGAACCTCCCATTGGGGGAGTTTTGTAGTATTATTAAAATCTACTACAGTAGCAACTTGAGTATTTTTATTAGAGTATGAATTAATTAAAGAAATTTCTACATCTTTAAAATGGCGACACCTTCTAAGCCAAGTAAAAATTGCAGTAGGCAATTGTTCAGCGCTGACTAAGTCAGTTAAATTTTTACCACCTGGAATTACCATTTTAAGTTGTTTGTTAATTTTAGGACCTTGTAGTTTTTTAACTAAAGATTCTTGATTTGCAATAGAAGAATTAGTGCCTAATTGCTTGATTGCATCTGTTTTATTAATAGACATAAATTATCTCTTTTCTCAGATAAATTTGAAGTATATTTAAAGTTTTTGTTTTCAACGCTAGGTTTATAATAAGTAAGTTTATTATAAAGATACATTTTTAGATCATCGCCATCAAAATTATCTGGAATAGATAAGTCAATATATTTGAATGGCTCTATTATAAAATAATCAATTTCTTCAGTAGCTCTATAAAGTAAGTCTCTATTAACTTCTAAAATATATTTTCGTATAATAGAAAAGATAAACATTTTAATTTCATTAACAATATAAAACCAAAATTTCTTTTCTTTTTTATATCTAGAAGCAGGTATATGAGCTTTTTTATTTAAGTGCAAAATAAAAGCCTCAATGCATATATCTAAAAAAGACATGTTGTTATTCTTTAAATATGTGTCTAGCAAAGAGAATTTTTTTTCTAAAGTAAAAGGAGTGCCATCATCTGCTTCTAGTAATCTTAATAAAGTATAGAAAGTTATATCTTTATAATAATTTCTGTTTTCGTAACAAGCTTGCCATACTAAAAACGTAGGAAGTATTTTATTTAAAATATAACTATAACTTTTTTTACACTTATGTTTTTTAACAGCTATATACTTGCTTTGAAAAATCTCAAAATTTATATTGCTGTAAATAGGTATTACATTAGTATCTAAAGTTATAGTTTCTAATTTCATTTATCACATGTGTCTATGTATGCATTGAAAAGATGAATCCAGTCATCTAAACGCATAGTACATAGAATGTCTTCTCTATCATCTTTTGTTATGGCTACAGGAATCTTACCATTAATATTAGCATCTTCTATAGCTTGTTTTAAAGCAGCTTTAATATTGCAACGTTTATGACGCTTAGCCTCTATATGAAATATAGGTATATCTACATCAGAAACTTCAGCTCCACCAGACCTAGTTTGGCCTATACCTCTCTTAGCTTCAAGAGAAGTATTATCAGTTATATACTTTGCAAGCTTACGTTCAAATGCTGCACCTTTTAATCTAGCACCTCTACCTCTACTCGTCATCTTCTTCATCCTTTTCAAAAGAGACTTCATATTTTCTTGAATCCATAACTGAATCAATTAAATTGAAATCTAAAGCTTCTTGAGTAGAAAAATAAAAAGAAGTTTTATTTTTAAAATTAAGATTCCAAACTGATTTTTTCATTTCAGTTCTTTCTCGAATAATTTTATCTGCTACTTTTTGACAATGCTCATAATAATGAGCAAAAGATTTCATACCATCAATAGAGTCTATGCTGCCGGAATGAACTACAGGTTGATGATAAAAGAAAGTAGTAGTAGGAGTAGCAATTCTATAATCAGCTGCACTTAAAATAATTAATCCAGCACTACTACATAAACCAGTAGTAACTAAAATAACTGGGCAACTAATTGTTTTGATTGCATCATATATAGCAAGGCCATCAGTTAAAGAGCCTCCTTCTGTATTTAAATATACAGTAATTGGCTCTTCATCATTTAATTTTTCTAAATGAAATAATTGAGAAATAAATAGTTCTGCTTTTTCTCCAGAAACTTCACCAAAAAAAGATAAAGCTCTAGTAGTATCACCAAAGAACTTATGTTCATAAGGCGACCAAGTAGAAAGATCTTGAGAAGATAGAAGTTCCTCAAGTAGTGCTTGTTTTAATTCGCTCATTTAATAGCTTTCGAATATTTTTTGTTTAATGTAATCAGAAGTTATTTTTTTAGCTTCTTTGTAAGATACTTCCACATAATTATAACCGGCGTCAATTAAAAAAGTTTTTTTGCGATTGTCTCGATATTGAATATTATGAAAATCTTTTTTAGCTTCTTCATATGGTTTATAACCAAAAAGAACCTGCTCATAATGTTGTTTACCGTGAAGCTCAATAACAGTATTTAACTCATCTATAAACCAGTCTACTGCATCGTAATTATTAGGATAAGAAGAAACCAATCCACTTAAAGGAACTTCTTGATAACATTTTAAATTTTTAAAATAAGTGTCAGTCCTAAAAAGATCTCTAAGTTTATTGTGAAATTTAGAAGCGTTCGGATAATGAAAAAACTGATCTGACCAACCGGAACGTTTATCATTTGTCATAATCATGCCCTACAACAATTTCTTTATCTTTAACAAAACCAATAATCCCTTTAGAAAAAAAGAAATTTAATAAATCTTCCCAAAGTTTATCGTCTGCTATTTCGTGAAATTGACCAGTAGCGCTAATTTCTTCTAAATAAATTTTTTGAGTAGGCTCATGTAATATGCAAACAAACTCCCTAAATGATCGTTTAGCAGTAGCTAAATGAACCCAAGGGCCATTTTTGAATACATGAGTAGGCAAATTTATTCTTACTGAAGAAGCTAAAATAAAATCGCCATAAGTAGCTGTAGTCATTTGAAACAATCCGATCTTTTTACACAAGTAAAATTAGTGCAATAAGGTTTTATTTTGTATTGATTTAAAGCAACATAAGTTTCAAAATATTTAGTATAATGTGAAATATCTTTAATATCTGTATCTTTAATATCAATATGCTTTAAACGATCAAGTAAAGCTTTTTTATTTTCAGATCTTATTTTTGAATAACAAATAATAGAATAGTCTATAGATACTTTAGAAAATGTATCTTTAAGCCTTTGCTTTAAAATTAAAGCTTTGTATTCAAAAAGATCTTGCATCCTTTTTATTTGATAATCTAAAAAAGGATAAAAAGAAATACCAACAAATTTTTTAGAAAATCTTTTAGTAGTTATATCTCTTAAAATAAAATGATATTTAAAATTTACATTAACATAACTGCTATAAGAAGGTACTTCTAAATCAGATAAAATCAATCTATATTTATCAAATGAATATAACTTGTTAAAATTGTAAATAAATAAAGTAACATATTTAAACAATTGTCTCATTTCAGGCATTTGTTCAATAGTAAAATATTTAACAGTTTTATTAAAACAAGAATAAATTCTATCGTCTAAATCTTTAAAAGGATCTTTATCTAAACTTTTAAATAAAGCTTTTAAAGTTTTAAGAGCTATTACTTGAGAGTAATCGAGTTTAATAACAGAATGACCATATACAGGAAGTAGGGGGCATTCAAAAGTAGTTAAAAATTTATCTTCAGATATTTTCATTTTACCAAATGATAAGTATACAATCCTGCTGTAAAAGCTAAAGGTAAGGCTATATACATGACAAGTTTGTGTTTAAATAAAGTGTTACTTAATAATTTATTTTCTTTTTCAAGAAGAAGATTTCGTTCCTCATAAAAAGCAGCAGCAGTTTTAATATCTTCTATAACTTGATCGCATTGAGTTCTAAATAAAGATATTTTATTTTCACATAAGCGATCTTGGTGCTCAAGTTGAGCAGCCATGTCTTTATGAAGATTATCTAAAGTATCTCTAAATATTACTAATTGATAAGGTTTAATTAAAAAAGCATGATAAGGAGCTTTTTCACCTTTAAAAATTTGATCACAACATTGCAAATCTTGATCTTCAAAAAAAGAAAAATCAAAAAGGTTTACTTGAAAAGTATCTGCATATAAATTTAAAGGCAAACTAAAAAGTAAAAACAATAAAATTTTTTTCATTTCTTTTTATCTCGCTTGCATTGAAGACAATCAAGTTCGTTACAAGCCTCTTCAAGGCGTTTATACTTTTTTTGAAAGGTCTCTTTATTAGTTTTGCTTTCAATTTTTACAGCAGCATCTATTTTCTGTAAACACAGATTATTAGAATCTGTTAATTGAATTTTTAAAGATTTTACTTGAGCAATATCTAGTTTACATACTTCTGAATGAGGCCTTGGTGGTCTTTTTAAAACAAAAGTATAAAAAACTATACCAAAGAAAAAACCAGTAGCAAAAACAATAGCTAAGATTTGTAAATTTTCTTTAAGTTCTTTCATTTAAAAGCTCCTGAATTTTTATTCTCTTTAGACTTATACATATTTTCTACATGTTTAGAAATAAATATAGGTTGCAAAGAATAATCTTTTTTAACAGCTTCTTCATATGAAAGAATATCGTACGAAGCAGCCATTGGAGCATCAGTAAGACCCTGAATAAGGCCGCGTTGAATTAACGCTTTACGAACCCTATCCAGAGTATTACCGATGTGGTTATCTCCAGCTTCTAAATAATAATATGTTTTGTTAGAGTATAAATATACACCCATTGATTTTTTTTGAGGCATTTTTGAATCCTTAATAATCTTGATCGTACTCTTCAGCACGAACATATTTTATTTGTTTTCCATCAGTTTGTACATACCCAGAATCTTTTAGATCTCTAAAAGTCTCTGCTTCTTGCAAAGCAGATTCTCTACTTTTGGGAGAAAGAGAAACAGTCTTAGGGTCAAGATCAAGAATAAGTTTATCTTTGAAACCAGATATTTTATTCTTTGTAAAGTGTAAAAGAAGTCTAGGTTTGATATTACCTTCTTCGTCTTTCCAAAAGATTTCTGCGTGCTCTTTGCGATCGTGCATGTCATTGTAAACATGCCAAATAACGTTTGGACGATACATTAGTGCACGTGCATCTGCAAGGTCATCATCTACAGGTAAACGAAGTTTGCTGTGATCCATAGGCATATTTTTACGATACTCAGCAGTAGCAATCATGCAAGCATGATATTTAACAGTAAGGTTCTTTTGTTGATTCGAAATCATTGTCATCCGACTAGATTGTTCCATATTCATAAAATCCATATAGTTATGAGTATTGTCACAAACCATTAAGATTTTTCGATTAGGGTATCTATTTCTGTAATAGCGAACATTTCTTTCCAAAGTAGAAAGATTAGCGCCATCTTCAGAGTCAATAATAACAAGTCTCTCTTGCTCAATCAAATCTCTAAATATTTCATTTGCTTGATTAAAAGCAGCTGTATATTCTTCAGGCAATTGAGATAAATGAAATTTAGGTTGAACAACCATACCAATAGTAAGAGGGATACTATCTGGAAAGGCCATTTTATAAATGTTAGTTTTAATTCTAGGTTCAATTTGCTCATAAGAATCGTCAGTAGAGTGAATAATAACTAAAGCGTTTTCATCACTCATAGCGATATCAGTACCTATCATAAGGCAAGTAGCAGTTTTACCTGAATTAGCACGACCACCGACATACATTAAGCTGCCAGTAGTCCAAGGCATACCACCATTCATATTGTCTGCAAACTCTCTAAAATAATTCATTTTAAAAGAAGTAGCAGCTTCATCATCTCCAGCTTGCTCTCTTAGCTCTTGAATGGATTCGAATCTATTAAGCTGATAATTAATACCGATGGAATCAGTTTTAAATTCTTTTTCTATAAGCTCAATGTTTTGTTCATGCATAGCAACATGAGATCTGATATTATCTGGATCTTCAGACACAGCTCTCATATATGCTTCTGCTGACAATTTAATTCTATCTATTTTTTCTGAAAATTTATTATTGCGAATAGCATTAACATCTGCCGTAATAGATGTAGTAGAAACAGTAGTATATTGAGCAAGCTCTTTAATAAGAAGCTCACGTTTTACTCCAGTTTCTTCTGCTGCAATAATAGGAATCATCTTTTGACAGATAACATCTGGTGTTTCACTATCTGAAAAAGAAGTAAGTTGCCAATTAAAAGCAGGTACTTTTTCTAATGAAAGATAAGTAGAAGGGTCGTCGTGATTCTTAAGGTAATCATCAACGTCCTTAACATCTTCTTCAGGTGCAGAAACTACATAAACAGAAAAACCAGAAATAGACTTTAATATGTTTTCTAAAACTCTGTGAGTAGCAGCATAACCTGCTTGATCCCAATCAAAGTTAAGATATATTTTGCGAATACCAATTTGCTTTAAAAACAATAAATGATTTTCAGTAAAAGCAGTACCGCAAACTGCAACTGCATTCAAAATACCAAGTCGATAAAGTTGCATAAGGTCGCCTGGACCCTCGACAACATAAAGACCATATTTTTTAGCTTCTCTATAAGCTACATCAATACCCATAAGAGCTTGGTTCTTTTTATAAATAACAGACTCAGGAGTATTAATATACTTTGGTAAACCATCTTCTTGATAATTTAAATTTCTACAAATAAAACCAACAGTGCGTTTACAATGATCTTTAATTGGAAAAGTTAATTTATCTTCGCCAAAATAAGAAACATATCTAGTTCTAATTAAATTTGTAGTAGCAATATAAGAAGAATCCCACCCTTTTTCAATAAGTTTATTAATCAAAAGGTCGGGATCAATACTACCTAGAGGGACATAACGTTGAATCCAATTTCTCTCGACAGCATAATCATTATCTTGAATAGATAAAGAACCCAAAATATCAGAAATATCTTGAGCAATTTTAAATAAAGAGATTCTCTCTCTGTCTTCTTGTGTCAAAGAACCTGGAGAGTAATTAATATCCAAGTCATCACAAAGTTGAGGAATAGTAACTTTAAGCCACTCTGGACCATTTAAAGGTAAATTATCAAAATGATTTGCAGCAGTAAATATATCACCATGAAAACCACAAGAAAAACATTTTACTGTTTCATTCGCAGTTTTTGGATTAATATGCATACTAGGATCGGAATCATCATGAGCAAAACATTTAAATTTTTTAGTAGAAGAAAAATCTTCTTTTAACTTTAAAGATAAATAATCTGTAAGTTTGGATCGTAATAAAGAAACTACTTCATCAACATCTGTGATGTACAATAGAAATCTCCTAATTTAAAATATGTGGGCGACTCTCATTAAAACCACTAGATGTAATTTTTACAAATTTTACATTTTCAGGTTTTAAATCTGAGATTTGTTTTATAGACAAATAAGAAATTGTAGAAGCTAAAGCAGACTTAACTTCTTTATTAAAAGTATAAAAAGATTTTGTTGGGTGTATTTTTTTATTATTTTGTACACCTTCTGGAACACCATTAATTTTACCACGCTTATCTTTTTGAAATTCAGCAGAAGCTTGTCCTCTATAATATTTATAAGGTTTAGAAAAGAGTGGACGAATCCAACCTTCTGACTCATATATAGTTGAAAGCATACTACCTATCATCACGCCATTAGCTCCAGCGGCTAGATATTTTGCAATATCACCAGTATTTTTAATTCCACCATCGGCAATTAATTTAAAGTTATTATATTCTTGAAATTGAAAATAACGATAAATTTCATAAACTGCCGAAAGGTTAGGATAACCGCAACCAGTAACGATTCTTGTACTGCAAGCACTACCAGGGCCAATTCCAATGCGAACATGATTACAACCAGCGGTATGAACAAATTCCGCTGCCCCAGGGGTTGCTACAGTACCTGACATTAAATTTTTACACCAAGAAAACCTAGAATAAGTTTCATATATTATTTCCATTTCTTGAGTAGCACCATGGGCTACATCTACAGATATATTTAAATAAAAATCTTCTGGAAGTTGTTTAGTTTGTTTTAAATATTCAATTAATTCCCAATCGGAATCAAAAGCTCCAACGCTATACCAAAAATTTTCTTGAGAATGAAATTTTAAAATAGCTTTAACTTTTTGATCTAAAGGTAAAAATCTACAAAATACTGGATTTTGATTTTCAGCAATCATAGCTTCAGACATATTTAAACCAGTAACCACATCCATGGGACTGGAAAAAATAAAAGATGAATCAATAATAGCTTCAGATCTAGATTTTAAAAGACCAATAGAAGGTTGTAACAATACATCGTTAGTAGAAAGTTTTACTTGCGATGCATCTTCAAGACTAAAAACAAGATCGTTGTATTTTATCATATTTAATTTTAACTGACTCTTTCTTACCTAAAATCCATTTAGTGCCATCATCTTGCCTTAAGTACAAGGCTCCTGAAAAAACAAAATCGTTTTTTGGATTAACTTTAGTTTTAGCATGTGAGTATAATTCTCGAACCCAGAACTTAGAAGCTTTTTCAAAAGTCCAAGGCCCAAGAATTGATTTATCAATACCATGCACATGTATATCTATATAATATTTGTGTTTCATTTTTAATTAATCTTTTATTTATTTGTTTGTTAATCTTGATAACAAACGTTTTTATATTCGCAAAGACGACATTGCCAATCACCTTTTTCTACAGGCTTGACAAGTCTAGTCTTTCCTTCTTCAATTTGTTTTTTACGTTTTTCATATTGAGTAGTTTCAGTTTTATTTAACTGCCCAGCTTCATATAAAGAATCAATCATTTCCTCAGTATAAGATAAATAATAATCTCTATCTGGGATTTGATTATTTTCTAAAGCAGTCATAATAGAAGCATAATTAGTCATAATAGACTGAATAGTGATTCCGCTATTAACTTTTTTAGTTTGAATGGGGTAGTTACCTTGATACCAAATATAATCAAGACCATCTTCTTCATTATGTTCTACTGTAACAAGAAATTCTGCAAAACGACCTGTATCACGAGCACCATAAAGTAGTATGCCTGGGCCCCACTCTTTAGGGTTGGCGTACCAAGATTGATAAATACCAAGCTGCATTAAGTGAGACTCTCTGGGAGTACCCATTTCCATCTTTTTATGCATGGCTTCAGTACCGATAATGTTATTAGCATTAAAACCATAAATAGATTTAACTTCTATAATTTGATAATTAGAATCTTCAGGATTTAAAACTATTAAGTCAATTTTACCAGAAACGTTAAATTTAGGCACATAAATAGATATTTGTGTACCAACGTAAACTCCAGCTTGTTTTGCAAGCTCAATGCAGTACTCCTCGTAAAGTTCACCAGCACGCCAAATCCATTTAGTGTATTGACTTACTGGAAGTTTTTTTTCTTTAATTTCTAAAGCTAAGGGTTCAATATAATCATATTTCTCATTAAAATTATATGAATCTGTAGCATAACGATAATAAGATTGGCGGCGACACTTACCAACAACTTTCCCACCTACCATAGCTGTAGCAGCAGAAGGCCATAAGGTAGGGGCTTTTTGTTCATCTAAAAAGCCTCTGGAAAGCTCGTTAGTAATTTGATTTACAAATGACCATGTCAATTAACTGTCCTCCATATTGACATCTTGTTTGAAAACTTCTTCAGCGGCTTCTTGTGGGTCTTTAATGCCTTGTTTAATCTTTTCAAACTGTTGAGTAATTTCTTCTAAGCGTGAGTTTTGAAACTCTTCAAATTTTTCATCAAGTTTAATTTCGATACCTTTTTCCTCTAACTGAGAATACATATATTCTACTAAAAGAGATACTTGAATCATTGAATTAAAATTGTAATCAATTCTTGCTTCAAGAGCATCTGCAATATTAATAAAAAATTGAAAAGGTACTGGTTTATCTTTTAATTCATCTGGAAGATTAATTTCTTTTTGGTCGCTCATAAAGCTCCTTTTTTTGTAGGTAAATGTGAGCCTAAATAATAGGTTTGAGAATCATTAAAATTAGTATTTCCGTAAGCATCTTGATAAATTACAGCATAACCATTCATTGCGTTTTTAAATCTAAGATCAGGTTGGAATTGATAGGGAAGCTTATGAGCCATAGCCCCTTGCTCAATTAACATTTTTCCTGATACAATTCCTTTATAAACTTTATGAGTATGCCCAACAACAATAGAATCAAAATCGTCGTAATGCATTCTTTCAGAAAAATGATCAAGTAATTTAACAACTGTAGCGCCAGGATATTTAGAGCCAAAACCACTAGGATGGCAAAAAATAGTTTTACCAACCCTAACATACCATGGATCATGTCTTTGATAGAGGACGTTATCGAAATTAAGTTTTTCAATTAATTCTCCTCTGTCATTTAGTTTTTCACCATTGCTAATCTTAAACAATAGATCAGTACCAAATACTGAGCTAGCATCTTGATTAAAGCCTGCTTGTTTAACAGCTCGAGTAGTTCTATAATCATGGTTGCCGCATACTAATATTACTGTTTCAAAATGATCAGATAAGTAATGTACTAAATCAAATGCTACTTTATATTCTTTTAAAGCAGCAATATTTTTGCTTTTAGAAAATGTACTAAATATATAAGCATCTAATATGTCGCCATTTAAAACAACAACATTAGCATCGGAATGCAAAGTTAAAGCAGCTTCCATATCTTCCCAAAGAAAAAATGGAACATGTAAATCACTAAAAGTAATGATTTTACGTTCTTTAGAAGTCGTAAGACCTAAATCTTTTTTAACAGATTTGGATCTATAGTCTTTAGTAGTTTTAATAATATAATCCCAAGAATCATTATAAGAAACAACGCTTTTAACATCAGGATCTCTAGAGATTTTATCTCTAGCAATCTTTCTGCGAATAGCATGTTCCGTTCTTTCAAAAGGAAAGCCTGGAACATTGTTTAAATGAAATTGAGAATATTTTTCTGCTAATTCTGAATTAGAATATTTGTTAATATTTTCAATTAGGAAGTTCTCTTCTTCAGGAGTCCACTTCATCTGTTTGTATTCTTTCTAAATGTTTTAAAATTAATTTTATATCTGGATCTGTTTGTTCTACTTTTACTTTAGCTTTTATAATATCTGATTCTTTTAAACCAGTAGCTTTTATTTTTTCCCATATAGAAGGAAACAATACAATCTCAGCACTAGCTGTAGAGTCATCTATTTCCATAAAAGCCATCATTTGTCCACGTCTAGTTTTAATTTCTTTTAACGATAAAATTACTCCAGCTACTCTAGCATCTAAACCAGGAGTAAGTGAAGATAAATCTTCTTTATTAATTTGAATTAAATCCAAAGGATGACCGCCAATATAGCAGCCAATATAATTGGCTTGATCCATTATTTGTTTTAAAGTCAAAGGAACAAATTCTGTACGTTCAATTTCAGGAAAAGTAGGCTTTTCTTTTTTAGCTAAAGCAGGAAGCCTTTTTAATTTTTGATCTTCTAAATCTTGAAGCTCAGGTTCATAAATGTGAAGATTTGAAACATCTTCTTCTTTTTCTTTACCTTTAGAAATACGATTAGTTATTTTTTTAACTTCATTGCGTAAATAATTACGTCTTTCAATTAAAGGTTCTACGCGCTCATTATGCCTTTGACGTTCTACATAGTCAATTTCTCTTTGAGCATAATCTTCTAAATCTCTTACATATTGGTAAATACTAGAAGTATATTGAATCAAAGAATCTCGAGTATAACCCATTCGGTCAAAAGCACCTGCATGGACTAAAGCTTCAAAAACTTTTGTATTTACTTTTTGTAAATTAACTCTATCGAGAAAATCTCTTACGCTTTTAAAAGGTAGATTACCTCTAGCTTTAATAATAGCTTTAGCTGCAGTTTTACCAACATCTCGAATAGCATTTAATCCAAAGTATATTTCATGATCTACAATGGTGAATTCATAACCGCTTTGATTAACACTAGGCGGATAAACATTTACATTAAAACGTTTGGCTTCATTAATATATTCAGGAGCTTTAACTGCCCAAGATTTAGGTTGTAAAGTTTTACTTCGAGTACTCATTAAGGCAGCAAAAAATTCTACAGGATAATGAGCCTTCATATATGCAGTAATATAAGTCAACATAGAATAACTTACACTGTGTGCTTTATTAAAACAATTTGAAGCAACAAGACCATTAGCTAAAGTAAAATTATGAGTATTGGTGCTAGATGCAACACCAATATCATATACTTGTTGCTCTCCAAGATATTCTTTTTTAATAATTTTCAAAATTAATCTTCCACTTTAATATTTAAATCAGACATTTTTAAAGGTCGACCAGAGTCGCCATGAAAAGAATAAAAAGTAATTCCTTTAACATGGTTTTTTAATTTATCAAAACTATCAATTACAATATTTTTTGTTTCATAACCATCAGGAATATATTTAGTAGCATAAGTATTTATGCCACAAAGAGATCTTTGCCGATAGTATTTTGGATTTTTATAAGAAGCAATAATACGCATAATATTCCTTTATTAAAAATAAAAAAAGGGCAGCTTGAATAAACAAGCCACCCTTTAAAAACAAGAAATTACTTTATTTGTTAAAGTGTATTAGTTTTGATTAAACTTGATACCAGTCGGTAGAATTAATTGCTATTAAACGTAAAGTTTGTTTAGCAGCTAAAGTTATTAAAGTTGCACTAGAGCTTTGACCAGACTCATAGATTACATCGTTCCCATCTGCTGATACGGTGATACTATTACTATTAGTATTAATATAAATCATTTCTAACCCTTGAGATGCTGAAGGTAATGTAGCATTGCTAGAAGTAACGATAATATGATTACCTAAATCATATTTCATCGTGCCTTCAAATTCAATCCCACTTGACCCGCCTGTTATTTTTGCTTGGGCTACAAGATTGCTTGAAATAATTACATCACTTGCAGACCCAGCACTTATAGTTAAATCGCCTGAATTTGCATAAAGTTCTGGAGTAATGACGCTATCAGCAGTCAAGTCGCCACCAGTCAAAGTAGCAATACCATCTGTGAAAGTGCCGGAAGCTACTTTACTAAGATTTGCAATTTCTCTATTTGAATTAACTACAAGAGCTTTATTTGCAGCAGCAGTGCCATCAGTAATATCGTCAATTTTCTCTAAATCAGCTGCATCAAGAACAGCGCTACCTACAGTAATAGTAGTAGCAGAAATACTACTTGCTAAATCAAAATCAAGAGAATTTGTTGCACTATCTGCAGAAATAACAATGTTCCCTCTAGCTTCAGAAGAAAATATAACAGTTTGACCAAGATTAGGAGAAATAGTAAGACCACCAATACCTGCGCCAGTAGTACCTTTAATAAAGAAACCAGAATTATCTAATTTGGCATTAGTAACACCACCATCTTTAATTTCTACAGAACCAGCTGTAACATCAAAATTAGCACCATTAAACTTAGCAACACCAAGAGTTGCCGCAGTAGCAGTTTCTACAGAAATAGAAAGCGCATCCGTATTAGCGTCATATGAAGTAGAGAGATTAGAAGTGGTTGCTCCACTTACAAGAGCTCCTGCAAGATCAGTTACTTCAGCATCAAAATCAGTAATTTGAGTATGATCAATACTAATATTTTGATGAGTAGCAGCTGTTAAACGACCTTGAGCATCAACACTAATAGACAAAGATTTAGAAGCTTCACCATAATCGCCCGCAGTTACATTTGTATTATCAAGTGCAAAAGAGACTTGATCATCGCTGACTGTAGAAGTAAGAGCAGTTCCACCAACAAAAGTAAGAGTGCCACCAAGCAATGCAAGAGAATCCGCACCAGAATCACCTTTAAAAGCAAGGCTTGTAGCAACATCAGCAGTGCTGATACTGCGGACTCTACCACGAGTATCTACTTCAACTACAGGGATTTCAGTAGCAGAGCCATAAGTATCTGCAGTGAGGCCTGAAATAGTTGCTAAAGCAATTGTAGCTGCACCATTTTCTTGGTTGCTATTAGCTAAAACAAAATCTGAATTAGAGCCGCTTTCATTAAGTGTAGCAACATAATCACCAGTAGTATGAGTACCAAGATCAACTGAATCACTTTGCATTAATACGCTAACTGTAGCAGTACCAGTACCATTAGTAGTTACTGAGCCAGCCACATCACCTGCAATAGCAATTGTAAAATTTGAAGCTAAAGCAGAAGCAGTGTCTGCATTCCCTTCAAGAGCACCACTAAATGTAGTTGCTGTAATTTTTTGCATTCCAGCAATAACAGTATTCGTAGCGCCAAGAGTGAGAGCGGTGCTACCTAAAGTAGTAATTGAATTAGCTAACTGAGCATTAGAAACGCCTGCAGCCTTAATACTAACTGCGCCAGAAGTAACACTAAAATCTGAAGATGCAAATGAAGCTACACCCTTATTACTTTCAGAAGCATCTTCTGCAGCAACAGTAAGAGTATTAGCTACATCGTCATAAGTTAAAACAATAGCTTCACCTTGAGTAAGAAGATTGTCAACTCGATCGTCTACTCTTTCATCAGTGTAATAAAGATTAGTACCTTCTGCTAAATTATCAGTGCTGTGATTAGAGAGTGTGCTGATTTTACCTATAAAAGTAGTAGCAGTAACAGTATCAAATGTAACATCATCTGTAGTTCCTACAGCCTGACCAATTGAAATTGTTGAAGAACCAGTAATTGTAATACCAGTTCCAGCTTCAAGAATGTTGTTTACTGCTGAAGGAAGATCAGAAAGTTTAGCAGAGTCAATTGTTGAATCAACAATATTTGCATTAGTAATAGTTCCAACTTTAAGAGTATCGGCGTCAATAAGAATAGACGCGCCATCAACATTAACACTAAGCTGACCATTAGTATCAGCTAAACCAGCACCGTCAAGTCCTGTAACTTTACTTGCAGCAATTTGACCATCAGTAAGAGTCAAAGTGCCTGTTGAAACATCTAAAGCTTTTACTGTACCTAAAGAAGTTAATTCAGAACCTGCAAAGCTGTAAGTTCCAGCTGCAAAAGTACCTTCTGAAACCTTATTTGCAGGAATTTGACCTGCAGCAAGAGTTAAAGTAGCAGCACTTACATCTAAAGTAGAACCATCAGCAACTGTAATATCTTTAGAAAGTAAAGCTTGTTCAAATTGAATTTGAGAGTCAGCAGTATCTAAAACGATATAATCTGAAGCTCCAGCAGAAATGCTCAAAGCGTCTTGTTTAGTTTCAGGAAGCTTAACAGTAAATTGAGCAGTATCTAAAGCAGAACCATCAATAGTTAATTCAGCGTCATTAGATGCAATTACTGAAGAGCTAACAGTAGAAGCAGTCAAAGTAGAATCTAAAGAAACATTTCTAAAACCAGAAATATCTTTAGAAGAATCAACGACTACAGCAAGACCTTGAGAAACTGAACCAACAGTAACACCATCAAGTAAATTTAATTCAGAAGCAGTAGATGTAACTGCAGTTGCACCTAAAGTAATTCCTCCCTCAGGAGCAATAATTTTAGTTTTAATTGTACCTAAAGAAGCAGAACTAAAGTCAACTGTTGTGCCATCGCCGCTTAAAGGGTCAGTAGTAAGACCTTCAAACGTTTGCCAAACTTTATCGCTATCACTAGCATCGCGTGCAAAACCGCTATAAACTGGAGTACCATCAGTATCTTCAGCACCAACAAGACCAATGTCAGCAGTAGTACCAGTATTAGTTTTACCTAATTTAATTAATGTTTCATCAACAGCAAGTTGAGAAACTGTAACTTCATTTGCATCTCCAGTAATCGTAAGATCGCCTTCAATAGTAACGTCACCTTTTGCAGTAAGGTTTACAGTATGAACGTCTTTCCAAGGCACTGTAGAAGTACCAAGTGTATCTTGTCCACCTTCAGCATAACTTGCACCTGAAGGTGCTGTTTTTTGTCTTAAGCTTGAAGCCATATTTTTAATCTCCTGTTTTTAATTATTCTGAATATCCAGTGAATATCGCATCACCTGTTGAAATGTCAATTTCAAAGTGTTTGTCTTCGTGTTTGATTGATTTGGAACCGAAGAACACTAGATCTCCAGCACCAGAATTAGCAATTACTTCAGCTAAGTCAATCTCAAAAGGACCTAAATGACCAGAAATCTTAATAGTTTCTGGAAGATAAACAATCTTAGGACCAACTCCACTCCACTCTTGTTCTAAAAGACCACCATCTCTAGTATTCAGGGAAGCAATTTCTGAAACTAAGTCAACAACTTGAGACTGAGCAATTTGAATATTTTGCAAAGTTGCAGAAGTGATCATACCATGAGAATCAAAAGCAAGACTTACAGTTTTAGCTGCATCATCTAAAGTTCCAGCAGTTACAGAATTAGTAATACTAAATTCTTCATCACTTAAAGTAAGCCCAGAACCTGCAGTATAAGTTGTATCAGTATTCACAACAGTTTCAGTAGCTGTGGAAACTGAAGTAACGTGCCCATTGCTATCTAAAGTAATGCTTTGGATATAAGTTCGGTCAGAATTACTCAAGTTAAGAGTAGCCGCAACAATATCTGGGTGAGTAGTTAAATAACCTACGTTATTAACTAATTCAGATATATTATCATTAGGTTGCAAAGCAGAGTCAGCAGTAGTACCTTGAGCTGTAGTAGCATAGTTAGTTGAATCTGTATAGGCCGCAGTACCAAGCCCAAGAGCATTTTTCAGCGTTGTTTCAGCTGTAAGATCTGCATCAATAGCTGCTACAATTTCTTGTGCAGTTTGATCAGCAGTAGCTCCAGGTTCAATGCCAGCAACTTTATCGACTACAGTTTGTAAACCAGTAATAGCAGAAATAGGGTGTTGATCAGAAAGAGTTCTTTCAGTTAAAGCATCGTGGCTTGTAGCTGAGAATGCAGCATTAAGAGAAGATTGACGCCCTGAAAGCTGAGCAACAGAATTGATTTCACATTTATAAGCACCAGAAGTTTTAGCTTGAAGAACAATCTTGTAAAGAGGAACGAGCTCTGGAACAGAAAAACCTAAGTTAACAAACTCTTCAGCTTCAGCAGCGGCGACAGTTGTATACTGATCGTGGCCCATCATCAATTTAATAGGATATGTAGAATCATTAGTAGCAACCATATAATAGCTGATATAATTGCCATTAGAAACGGTTGCTAAAGATCCAACATTATTAACAATTTGATTAAATTGAATACTAGTGGCATTTGCAAGCCAAGGAACACTAGTTGGTGAAGTTTGAACGACTGCTGAACCACTTTGGTGAATTACAGGAATTTCCGCATCACCGCTTAAAACTTGCTCATAAGGATTAGCTGAAGAACCATGCTGAATAACGTGTACAAGATCTTCATCAGCAATTGTAATTTGACCTAAAGACAAAGTTACATCAGTGTCATCTTCTAATTGATAGCTAAGAGCGCCGCCACTTCTCCAAATAGCACCTACATCGAGGTGTTGAGAAAGATGCCATTGAGTATCTCTATGAGATGAGTGTCTTTCATCACCAAAAATAATTGCTTCGGAATTAGTAGCGTCCCAGTAAACATAAGCAACAAGTAAATCTTCAATTAACGAAGGATGTGCTCCAATAGCCAACTCTTGTAATGAATCTGTTGATGGATTATATTTAATATAACGACCACCAGCAGAATTAGTAATTTGAAGAGTTTTAGAAGAAGAAACAGTGATCTCTTGACCGCGATACCAAAGAGTAAATGAATCACCGACAGGTGACAAAGTAAAAGTGTTGGTAGAATTATCAAAAGAAAGAGATGAATCATCCCTGTTGGGGAAACCAGTCATATCTAATGTAATAGAGCCAACAGCCTCGAGAGCCTCTGAACTAGTTATAAAATCAGAGATTTCAGAACTAATTTTAGAAGAAGACCATAAGCTATTTGCAGATACAACCGCATCATCAATATAGGTGTCAGCATTAAGACCTTGAGGACCTGTAGCACCTTGAGCTCCAGTTAGCCCTACAGGGCCAGTAGATCCCTGCGCACCAGTAGCGCCGGTAGGTCCTTGAAGACCTTGAGGGCCAACTTCACCCTGAAGGCCTTGTTCTCCCTGCGCTCCAGTCGGTCCTGCAAGACCTTGAGGCCCTTGTACCCCGGTAGGTCCTTGAGAGCCTTGTAGTCCTTGAGGACCTGTAGGTCCGATTGAACCTGCAGCTCCAGTTGCACCTGTGGGTCCAACTGGACCTTGAATGCCTTGCTCACCTTGCGGGCCTTGCTCACCTTGGAGACCCTGAGGGCCTTGTGGCCCCGTTGCCCCAATCGCACCAGTATCACCAGTAGCTCCAGTAATACCTTGAGGCCCGGTTGGGCCAGTCAAACCAATTAAACCTTGAGGGCCTTGTGGCCCGGTAGCGCCAATCGGTCCTTGGATGCCTTGAATACCTTGCGGACCGATTTCACCTTGTTCACCTTGTACCCCCTGAAGGCCTTGAGGTCCTGTAGCACCAGTCAAGCCAATAGAGCCTTGCGGCCCAACAGGGCCTGTTGGGCCTTGAATACCTTGTTCGCCTTGAGCCCCAGCCGGGCCTTGTTCACCTTGAGCTCCAGTAGGACCTGTAAGTCCGGTAGGGCCAACTGCTCCAGTAACACCAGCTAAACCTTGCTCACCTTGGGGGCCAGTAGGGCCTTGGATACCCTGAGCTCCTTGGGCCCCGGTGGGGCCAACAGGTCCTTGAATTCCCTGGTCTCCCTGAAGCCCTTGAGGGCCTTGAGGCCCTGTTGCGCCAGTTAAACCTGTAGGTCCAGTAGGGCCTGTAGCACCTTGTGGACCTTGAGTTCCTGCAAATTGTCCAAAATCACTCCAAGTAGTACCGTTATAAACAATAAGATGATTTGTTAAATCATTAGTTAAATAAGAAATAGAAGTAGAGCGATTATCTAAAGTTACTACAACAAAAAATAAATTAGAAGTAGTAATGGTGTCATCAGATTCAATTTGAGTGACAATAGTGTCGTTAAGCTCACCAGAATAATCAACATTAAAAGCTTGACCTGGGTCACCTTTAGGACCCGTAACTCCTGTTGGTCCAACAGGTCCCTGAAGGCCTGTTGTTCCTGCTAGCCCTTGCAAACCCTGAAGCCCTTGAGGGCCTTGAGCGCCAGTAGGGCCAATGGCACCAGTTGGGCCTTGCGGCCCTTGTGGACCAATAAGACCTTGCGCTCCTGTAGGTCCTACGGGACCTTGGACACCTTGAATTCCTTGAAGACCTTGAGGGCCAACTTCGCCTTGTAAACCCTGCATGCCTTGAGGCCCCTGTGCACCTGTAGCACCTTGAGGGCCAGTTGGACCGATATCTCCTTGATCTCCTTTAAGGCCAGTTGCTCCGGTAAGTCCGGTTGGACCTGTAAGACCTTGCAATCCCTGAGGGCCTGTAGGGCCTCTTTGACCAATAGCCCCTGTGGGGCCTTGAGCTCCATCAAGACCGGATGCACCTTGAGGGCCAGCTTCACCTTGAGGCCCTTGTAGACCGGTTGGACCTACTAATCCTTGAGGACCAGTAGCACCCGTTGGTCCTTGTGGCCCAACTAAACCTTGAGGGCCTTGTAAGCCTTGAAGGCCTTGTGGTCCGGTTGGACCTTGCAATCCAGTAGGTCCCGAAGCTCCTGTTGGTCCTACTGGCCCAGTAGGACCAACAATACCTGATCCGGCTCCTCCAATAGCAGTAGCAATTTTTGCATCAATATCGGCTTCAGGTAAACCAAGAATAATTTTACCATCTGCATCTTTTTGATTTGGCTTGTCAAACAGATTGTCTAAATCTAAAGACCCTCTGCGTAAGTCTGTTCTTCTATTAGCCATCTATGTTCTCCTATTAATCGTCTATTGAATATCTTGCAAGTAGAACAGGAGTATCATCTGGACTAGCTTTTTTTAAACCTACATCCCAAACAAACTCGAAGGTACTAGAGCTTGTAATTCTGTAATCGCCTAAAGAGTCAGGAGTTTCTTGAGGAGAAAGTACCAAGCCATCTAAAGTAATGATTATGCTGTTTCTTTTAGCGGGAAATGGTAGCGTAAATAAAAACTTGCCATCAGGATAATCAACATCGTCATGTTCAGGAATCTGATCAGTAAGATCAAAAGTTCTAACAGTATGTTCTTGATTATAAATATTAACAGTATTTACTGTTATTGTAGAATTATCTACTGCGACTAATTTTGGATAAACTGGATCCATATTTATCTCCTAAGCAGGTGTGTAAAAAATAGTGACGTCTGTTTGATCATTTATCAATGCTGTATATTCGCCAAGAATATATAACTTATTAAATTCACTATCTATATAAAAACCATCACCTAGCATAGATTCAAGTCTTGGAATAATGTCACCATTAATAAATAACATTACAAATTTTTCAAAACCTTCCTTTATATAAGGGAAGATTTCATAAAATGAATCATTTTGATCAAATGAAGAAAAAGCTAAAGCTTTTTGTAAAGGCAAATTGTCTACAATATTTCCAACAGTAGTAGTTTTATCAACATTCAAAGTATCAATTGTAATGTTGCTATCAGAAATAACTGTAACGGGTGTTCTTGTTTGAGCATGAGTCGCCATATAAACCTCGCCTTTTTGTTTAGTTTTAATATATTTTTGCTATTATTTTCAAGAGTATAGAAAATTATATATTATCTTTTGTAGAAAAAATATCTATTTCTTTAGTAAATAATAAATCAATTGGGAGCATTTGATTATTAGAAGACATAAATTTATGGTCTTCTGTACAATCAACATAATCTCCATTTTCTAAAGTGTATCTGTAAACAGTTTTAATACCTTTATCGTGCCATTGAGTGACTTGTTGAGCAACCCAAGGGGTAGCTTGAGTTGAATCATTACTAAGTACAAAACCAGAATATTGAGCTTTAACAATATCTTCAATAGTTCTAGATCTTTTTGTAAGAGTAGGAATTAATATTTCGGTATTTCCTGCTAAACAATAATCAGCAAAACCTAAAATATCTTTCCAAAGATCTTTAGCATAGTCAGATAACAAGCCACCTACTTTTACAGAATTTTCTATAAATTTTTCTTCATATTTTTCAAGAACGGAAAGTTTTTTCTTACCCATAGCTCGTCGAACATCATCTGCTTCTTGTTGAGTAAAACCTGCTAAATCGGTAAATAATTTCATAATTTGTTCCTGATATATTAAAGTCCAATAAGAAGCTTTTAGAATTTCAGCAACTTGAAGAGGTAAATCTTCAGGCGGAGAATTATTTAATTTATTAGCAATATAAGTTTTATCAAGACCAGCTTGCAAAGGGCCAGGGCGGTTGATAGCACTGATAGCACTAAGATCTTCTATGCTAGCGGGTTGTATGTCATTAATTAATCGTTTAGCGGTACCGGATGTTTCCATTTGAAAAATACCAGTTAAACAACCTAAATTTAAATATTTATAAGCTAACTCGTCGCCATCTGGTATAGAATAAGGCTCTAAATCTATGTTGTAATTTTGTTTAATTAAATTTTTACATTCTTTGATAATAGATAAAGTGTCAATACCTAAAAAATCAAACTTAATAAGCCCAAGCTCTTCACATTCATCTTTATCATATTGAGTAATTCTTTCTGCTTTACTATTAGACCAAACAGGGACAGTATCATGTATTTCTTTATCTGAAATAATGACACCTGCTGCATGGATGCCAAAATTAGCAACCATGTTTTCTATTCTATCAGCAAATTCTAAAAAAGCAGAATATCTTTGATCATCAGAAAGGTCGGGATTTTCTTCAAGAACTTCTTCTAAAGTAGGTTCTTTGCCATACTTAGGAGGAGGAAACATTTTTAATAACTCGTTAAGTTCAGAAGAATCACCTTCGTGTATTCTATAAAAAGAACGAGCTAATGATTTTGGTTTAAAAGTTCCATGAGTTATAATATTGGCAACTCTCTCACGCCCCCAATAATCAATGCACCATTGTATTGCTTTCTCTCTATCTAAAGCATCATGGTCTATATCAATATCGGGAGGCGCACCCCCAATAGTATCTGATCTCATTTTATTAAAATCAAACACATCGGTAAGTCCAGTAATATAAAGTAAAATACTATTATATGGATTTTCTAAAAAAGAATGTTTAGACTGTAAACAAGATTCAATTCTGTCTAAATCTTCTAAAGAAATCATAGCAACTTCTTGATGGAGAAAATCTGGATCTACTTTTTGATAACGATCTTCAATAATATAAGAATCTATTTCTTTTAAAAAAGTTTCTCGAGATTTAAACATGTTAAACTTTCAAATAATAAAAAGATGGAAATTACCTAAAGTAAGAAACTGCAAAGGTGGTTGTTAAACCACCCAAGATTTGTTTAAATAATATTCAGGATTTTCTATAGATATATTAAATACTTGGGAAAGATTTTGTTTTTCTTGAATAGAAAATAATCTTTCGTTTAAAGAAAATAAAATTTGTAAAACTTTTTGAGTTTGACTATTTGCTTCACAAATAATTGTATAGTTAGCAGTCAAGTTATAAAGCAAAGCACTTATAATGTAGTTTGTTTCATTACCTACAAAAAATTTTGCACATTTATAATTAGATTCGTCAGTAAAACACTTTTTTAAATTCTTAAATAAAGAACTTGTTGGATCTACATTTAAGTTAAAAAGCGAGTTATTTGTATCCATATGCACCTGCTTGTTATCTTACAGATGTCCAATCTGTATAATTTGTAAAATCACATTTCATAATTTTAACATCAGTTCTCTGAGTTAATCTTCTGTAAGATCTAGCATCAGATCTAGTAGTGTGTAATGTCCTACCTTTAATAGTTATAGGTGTATTTGTCGTTTGATCGACAACAGCATAAAGAGTGGTAGCACAAGTATCTATAGGAGTAACTAGATTAGTCATAATTATTTCTTTCAAAAAGGTAAAGTAAACTGATCTGCTTGCTCAGCCATTTGTTTATTAAAAATAAGAGGGGTAGCAGCACGACCCTCATTAAGAAAACGAGAAAACATAAGATCGTATTTAATTGGATCAATTTCAGTAATGCCTAAAGACCAGGCTACAAGAGAACCAGCAGCAGAACCTCGACCGGGCCCATGCATTACTCCATAATCTCTAGCACCATTCATAAATTGAGAAACAATTAACATATAATCAGAAAAACCCATACGTTTAATTACATTTAACTCATGATCAAGCCTATCTCGATATTCTTGAGGAGGCATATCATTAAACCTATTGTATAAACCGTGTTGAGATTCTAAAGTAAGGAATTCAAAACTTTTATAAGTTTCTGGAAGATCTTGAAACTTAGGATAACGGTTCATTCTATCCATAAAATAAGTTTCATTATCTATCAAATCAGCTACATGAACTGTATTAGATATGACGTCGTAAGGCATATTTTGTTGGTTAGCTTCATTCCAAGTCCAATCATGAGATGCAAAATGAACATCTATTGGTCCGAAACTAAATCTTTTTTCATCAGAAAGTACAGTTTTAGTTTGCATACACAAAGCGGCTTCATGATGTTGTTTATCATGTTCATGAGTGTAATGACAATCACATGTAAGTACCATAGGTAAATTATGTTTAGAAGCAATTTCTTGCAAAACTTTATTTACAGCTTGTTGCTCTTCATCTTTATGGAGTTGAAGTTCCACAAGAAATCTATCTTTAAACATTTCTTTATGATGTAAAATAAGATTTTCTGCGGCTTTTTTCTCACCCATAAGGATGAGTTGACTTGCTCTACTACCCAAACAAGTAGTGGTAGCAATAATACCTTCAGAATATTGAGCAATAAGAGCATCATCAATACGTGGTTTACGATACATACCTTCAGTATAAGCATAAGAACTGAGCTTCATGAGGTTATGTAAACCAATATTATTTTGAGCTAACAAAATCAAATGATAATAAGACTTGCCTAAATGGTCAGGTTCTTTTGCAGTTCTATCATTTATAGTATAATAAGCTTCCATACCGATAATTGGTTTTATATCTTGTTTTTTACATTCTTTATAAAATTTGTAACTACCTGATACATTACCATGATCTGTCATCGCTACAGCAGGCATACCCATTTGTTTTGCATAAGCAGGAAGCCTATTAACTTTATTAATTCCATCTAAAAGACTATATTCTGTATGTACATGCAAATGCACATAAGGCTTTTCAGACGGATTCTGATGTTGGTTTTGATGATTGCATGTCGTTGCCATTTAATAAATTGCTTTCTTTTCCAGTACACACAAGCTTAAAATGTTCAAAGTAATTGGGTTGCTCTTCAATTAAAGCACGTAAACCCATCTTACCACCAGTGCAAAGAGTTTCTTCTTCACTTGTCGTGGGATTTTGCCACTTTACTGCAGAGCCAGCAAAACGAACAAAACCCATGTCTTTTGCAAGACCAATGACATCCATGATTTTATCAGTGCCTTTAGCACATTCAAATTCAAATTCAGCTACTTTATTAAGAGCTGGAGCAACTTTGTTCTTAACTATTTTTACTTTCATAGCCAAAGTATTAGGAGAGTCAGAGCTAGGCTTAGAACTAACCCTGAGCCTAACAGAAGCGTAAAATGGAATAGCATTGCCACCTGAAGTTGTTTCTGGCACGAAACTCCACAAGTTTACCATACTTGTGGCGTGGACTATATCTTCATCTTTCTCTCGAAAGAGCCTTGCGCTTGGGGAACGTACCAATCTCATTCCCTACTCTACTCACTTCCATCTTTCGATGTGTTTTCGATAGTCTCTACACCTTCCTCTATTAAAGAGGCTTGGCACGGTATTGCCCAATAAATGGAGGGGTTCACCGTTAGCCCGTAATGGACACCCACTGGTAGTGGTTCACAAGGTTTTTTTCCTAGAGTCGCCTCTAGGGGAAACCGTAGAAACTGAAGTATAGTTTCTTTAGCAGTGTCAATATTCTCTTCTAATATAACGCAATAATGATAACCCATAGAAGTTAGCTCTTTGATTTTTCTTTGATCACTCTTCTTTTGTTTTTCGAAAGAGTGAGCCCAAGAGCCATGAATATCTATACAATACTTTTGACCAAGATAAAAATCAATAGACCATTGATTAATTCGTTTTTCATAGATATAAGCTAAATCTAATTCATCTAAAATTTCTTTAAGCTTTTCTTCTAAACGATTCATGGAAACATTTCTTCTAACAGAAACGCCCATGGCTTTTCTTTTGTGGCCAACAGCAGATTCACTACAGCCCCAAAGATCAGCTAGTTTAACATGGCTAAGATAAGGGTCTTTAAGCATTTGGATAGCTTCAGGAGTATTGGGAATTTTCTTACGATACATACGTTGTCTTTTTAAACCTAAGGCTTTTAAAAGACGGTAAACTGTTTCGTCACAAAAATTTAAATACTCTTGAAGTTCTGTTAATTTCATTAAATTGTAATTCTTTTGAACAAATTGAATTTGTTCTTGAGTAATTTCTTTATTAAAAGTGACACCGTTTATAGTAGTTGACATATAACCTCCTGTAAAGTTGGCATATAGTAAACTACACAAAACAATACTTATTTCAAGTTAATTTCCGTACATGACACCAATATTCATGCGAACTTGGTTAATAAATAAATATAAACAATCATGATCTACACTAATTTTGCTAATAGCTCGGAGAGCTTTAGAAAGTAATCTAGGTAAATCACCAACGCCCATCTCATTCATAAGTCGTTTAGTATCTCGTTCTGATTGAGCAGCGTCAATAGAGTCAAATACAATAACGCCTACTTTACCAGTCTTGCCAAGATCTTGGCAAAGCTGAAGCGCTTCTTCAGCAGTATCAGGGTAACAGAAAACCATACGATCAGGGTCGATTCCCATAGACTTAATAAGATCTAAACCAGTAGTACGCTCTAAATCTACAAATACTGGGACTCTATCGTAACCATAAGTATCTACATAAGACTTAACGATTTGAAGGCAAAGACTAGTTTTGCCAGCGCTTGGAGGACCAAATATTTCTACAACTCTATCTGAAGGTAAACCTCCGACACCTAAAGCAGAGTCAAGAGTTACAGAACCTGTAGAAATTGCTTTTACTTTTTCATACTTTGGACCAAGAGAAATAGAATCTTCTTTGCCAAACTTTTTACTAATACTATTAGCAATTGCATCAATTTCTGGAATACCTGTAATTTTTTTAATTGCCATTAATCATCTCTTTCAGGATTTAAAACATGTTTTACTTCCTGAGGATCAGGAAGAGTGCAATCATGAATTTTATTTGCAATATCAGTATTGCCAAGCAAATGAACAATTTCTGATAATGGGTGAGCTATTAAATTATGGATTGTCCATTTATATCTAATAGGTAAAATATTAATAATTTTTTTTATCATTTAAATTTCCTGATAGTAAAAAGTAGAATCATGCAAAACAACTTTTTTCCATAAAGAGACTTCTAAAGAAACATTTTCTTTAGTAGGATAGGAAAATAAATCGTAATCTTTACAATTGAATTTATTATATAAAGTAATTACAGAAAGATTTACGTCTTTTGAAGAAATAGAAATAAAAATATTTTTATTTGTTTTAGTTTTTGCTGGGACTAATATTTGGGTCATTTAATATTTTCTTATCAATATTAATTACTTCAAAAAATTGAGAATCTAAAGTACCATAATCATATGGAGCGTTAGTTTTATGGCCTTCTCTAAAAAAGAAACCAGAAGAACCACTATTGATTGGATAAGTTACATCCTCCATTATACCTCTAGACAAATATTCTCCAGAGCCAGAAAGTACTTTAAAAGGTACATCTGACAACCTAGTAGGCGAAGATACTATTTCAACTAAAGTTCCAGGATTTAAATAGCCTGGTCCAGGACGATTGTAATCGTTATCTTTAATCTTTACTTTCTTGAGGACTTTTAGTTTGAGCCCTTTCTTCAGCTTTATTGTCATTTAACACCTCGTCTAAATTAATTACTTCAAAAGTAACTTTATTATCTTTAATTGCGTCTCTAATTCGTCTTTGAGATTTGTTTAAAGAAGATTTACCAGTTTTTATATCTATGAATTTTATAGAAACTATCTCATCAGACTTTTTATCTAATAAATCACTAAGGCCTTCAAAAAGAACATAATCCACAGGATTGCCCATAAAGCGATAATCTTTAGGATTAGTACCTTTAATTATAAAAGGTGCAAGATGTTCTGTAGCTTGGCCACGCATAACTGATCTAGATTTATCTAAAGCGTCTTTTCTTGCTTTAATAAGTTCATTTTTATGAGAAGCTTTTAAAATTGTTATTTGATTTTCTAAAGAATATACTTCTTCAAGAGAATTAGATAACTTGTTTTGGTTTTCTTCAAACTGATCAAAAAGTTTTTCTTTAGCTTCTTTAACTTCAAGAGATTTAGTTACTAATTGAGTAGCTAATTCAGAAAGAACAGTATTGAGCTCTTTGTTTTTTTTGTTTAAAAAATAAGCATAAATTAATAAAGAAAAATATGCTATTATAAATAATATTTTATAAATCATTTTAATTAAATGCTGAATTTATTTTTAAAAATAAATAAAAATGTTTAAATAAAGAATCTAATTCAGAATCAGATAAATTAATATTTGATTCTAAAAGTATTATTTTTAAACATAATTTTAAATAAATTCTATCAGCGCCTTTTTTCTTAACAGGACAATAAATTCGATTATTTTCATAGTCAATATAATGATTTTTTGGAGAGTTTATTATTGAATAAACTTTACCAGATATAGATATTTTTTCTGGTATCTTTATATCATGGAAATTTTTATTCCACCAGTAATCAATTGAATCTGAAATAATATTATTTCGTATCTGTTCCATATTGACCTGTGTAGTGTTTAATATATTAATTAATAAATCTCTTGTAGATAAATGAATTGAATCATCTTCATCATCTACAAAAGATTCAAAAGTGTATGTATCGTCAAAAAATAAATCAACTGAGTTGTTAAATGATTCTTCAAGAAAAGTTTTATTTCTGTTTTTCTTATGTTGGAGTTTTATATAATCAGTTGCTGCTGCTTCTAAAACAGCGCGCATGATTTTTTTTACATCTTCAGAAGAATCATATTTCATTGATTATACTTTTTTGCCACCATGGCGATGTGGTCTAGATTTATTATAAATGATCTTTTCATTTAATGCTTCCTCTAGATCAATACCATACTTACCGCAAAAATCAAATATTCTGATAACACAATCTGCAAGCTCAATAGGAATGCCTTCAGGCTTTCTAGGTTTATCAGGATTATAATAAACCTCTGTAGGGGTACGACCATTGCGGTACTCCTCTAAAGCTTCACTAAGTTCAGAATGCATAAGAGCAATTAGATCACCAATAGATCTTTCTTGTTCATGCCAACCTTTTTCTACAGCGTTATCGTAAGAAATTTGAACATATTCGTTGACGTAATGTCTGTTAATCATTTTTTTCCTTAATTAATTAAAGACCAATCTAGTTCTCCAGAAAGGCCAGAAGCGTTATAATCAGTAACTGTTCCTTCAAAAAAATTCTTAAAGGAATCTCCAGAAACAATCCAATCAAGCCAAGGCAATGGGTTGTCTTTTTGTTTAAAAATAGGTTTCATACCAAGCTGAAGCAGTCTTCTATCCGCTAAATAAGAAATATACTTTTTAACTTCTTCACGAGTTAAACCTTGAGAAGAAGAGTTATCGTATATTAAGTCAATTAAATCATGCTCTAATTTAACAGCTTGAGTAAAATTACTATAAATATATGTTTTTAAAGTATCTGTAACTAAATGAGGGTTTTCTTCTAGGTATGTATGAAATAATTTAGTTATAGCCTCTACATGAAGAGTTTCATCTCGTATAGACCATTCAACAATCTCACACATGCCTTTCATTTTACCAAATCTTTGATAGTTTAAAAGCATTACAAATGCAGAAAAAAGAGACATGCCTTCATTACAAACGCTCCTTGCTAATTCAAAAGCAAGATTTTGATCATGCTTCTTCATGCTTTTAGGAGGTTGCATCATAAAATCAATTTTATCTGACATCTCTTTAAATTTTAAAAATAAAGAATATTCTTCTTCAGGAATTCCTAAAGTATCATTTAAGAGTGCATATGATCTTTGGTGAGTTCCTTCGCGATTAGCAAAAGAAAGAAGCATATTGCGTATTTCATTATTTTTAAAAGCCTGTATAAATATATCACAATAATTTCCTCCGACAGCTACATCTGACTGAGTAAAAATTCTCAAGATATTTGTGATATGATTTTTTTCTTCTTGAGTAATTTTATTTGATTTCCATTGGTTTAAATCTTCTTGAAGTTTAGCTTCCCAAGAACCCCAATGAATTTTTTCGTGTTGTTCAGCATATTCCATAGCCCAAGGATAATTAAAGGGCTTATAAGTTTTAGAGTATTCGGTTAACCTTGACATGAAAGGCACTCCTCAAAATCTTTTAAAGTTTTTCGTTCGATTTTATTAGAAACTTTTTCTCCAGAAACACCAGCATTAGTTCTTAAATAATAAAGACCTTTTAGATTGCGTTTCCAAGCAATAATATGAGTCATATTGACATTATTGATATCGGTACCGCTAGGAAAGAAAAGATTTACAGATTGTCCCTGACAAATCCATTCCTGCCTAATAGCTGCATGTTCAATTATCCAGGTTTGGTCTAATTCAAACGCAGTTTTAAATACTTGTTTTTCGTAATCAGTCAAATAATCAAGGTGTTGAATTGAACCTTGAGCAAGAATAATAGATTGAATTTGATCATCAAGCCAAGAGTCTTCTTCAGAAAGAATATTTTGATGTTTTTTTAAACATTCTAAAAGATATTTATTTACTTGAAGAAAAGAACCTGCTCTTGTTCTATGGGTAAAAGCATTAGATTTCCAAGGCTCAATACTAGGAGAAGTATTAAGAATAATACTACTATTGGCGTTAGGAGCAATAGCAAGTAAATGGCTATTCCTTCTTGTTTTAGTATCGTCATCTAAATAAGCACCTTTTTCTTTTGCTAATCTTTCAGTTGCAAGCACAGCTTCAGATTTAATAAAAGAAAATATATTTCTATTTAAAGAAATAGCTAAAGCAGATTCAAAAGCAATATTTTTTCTTTGAAGCAAGCTATGAAATCCCATAGCTCCAAGACCAAGAGATCTTTCTCTTGTAGCAGAAAAAACTGCTTTTTCTAAATGACTAGGAGCGTTAACAATAAAATATTGCAAAACATCGTCTAAATATTCAATTAAATCTTGGACAATTGAAGTTTCTTTCCAATCATCAAAATATTCAAGATTTAAAGATGATAAGCAGCAAACTGCAGACCTATCAGGGGACGTGGGTAAGTGAATTTCATTGCATAAATTAGATCCATTTATTTTAAGTCCTTTATTTTTTAATTGAATGGGAAGTTTATTATTTGCACTGTCAATAAAATTTAAATAAGGTTCACCAGTTCGAAATCTTGCTTCTAATATTCTAGTCCAAAGTTTTCTAGCTGATAAAGTATCAAAAATTGTTTTATGTTTAGGATCGACAAGATCCCACTTTTTATCTAGAAGAACAGCTTCCATAAAAGAGTCAGTAATGTTTATTGCATTATGTATATTAAAACATTTACGATTTGAATCACCGCCAGTAGGCATTCTAATATTTAAAAATTCCAAAATATCAGGATGACTAATGTCTATGTAAGCAGCATAACTTCCTCTGCGAGTGCTACCTTGAGAATAAGCTAGCATGTCGGAATCAACTGTTTTTAAAAAAGGTATAGGTCCTGGAGACTTCTTTGAAACAGAACGAATGTCGGACCAATGGCCTCCAACGCCTCCACCCATAACACTCATCCACCGCAATTCTTCTGTATGCTGAATTAAACCTTCAACTGAATCGGGTACATAAGATAAGAAACAAGATATAGGTAGTCCAGTTCTGCCAGCGTTTGACAAAATAGGACTGCTAAACATAAACCAACCTTTTTTAGCATATTCTGCAATTCTAGAAGCTAGATCTTTGTTATCAGTATAAGCATAAGCTGCTCGAGTAAAAGCTTCTTCAGGAGAAGTCTCTCCATCAGCAAAATAATAATTTTGTAATAATGAAATTGCGTGATCTGAAAAGACAAAATTCATTTTAATATCCTTTAATTAAATATTTTTATTAATCTTTCCAAATAATTTCTTTTGTAAAAGATTAAAGTAAAATTAACTAGCAAACCACAAACTACAGAAGCAATTACTGCCGAAAGTGATTTGCTTATACTAGTTAAAAGCAAGAAAGAAGTCAATACAGAGAGCAAATCTGTTAAAGCAAAATGCTTTAATAAAATTCTTTTCAAAAAATTAGGAAAATGTTGAAAAGAAAAAATAAAACTAATCCATGTAATGACTCCAAGTATCATTCCATCATACAAAATAAAAGCCTATTGAGAGGTAAATTTCATTTCTACGGAAAGAGATAATCCAATTTGCTCAAATACTTTTCTAAGTTCAAGTAATGTATCGAATCTTTGTTTCCAAAAAGTCTTTACAATTCTTGCTGCTTTTTCTGCAGAAACTGTGTTGGATAAATAACTATCCGCCATTCTTTCAATAACAGTTGCAGCTGGACGCTTTGCTCCCTTGGCTGCAAAATTTGAGACAATAATATTTATCAAATCACTTTTTTTAATACTATTGCCACCACCTATAGCATCAACCATAGAAGAGGCAAGAGAATAATAATTTGAAGAAATTTGAATATTGTTAGCAAGCTTAGTTAAAAGAGCTCTAAATTTTAAAATATCAAGCTCTTTAACAGTAGGAACTTCAATCATAAGATCAGAAGCCCATTCATATAAGGTTTTATCATAAAAGATAAACTCTTTTATAAAGCTTTCAGTAATAGCTGAGTAAGTTTCAGCACCAATTTTAAGCTCATCTACAAGCTCTTGAGCTTCAATATTTATAAGCTCAACAACTTTTTCTTCATTGGTTTCTGCTGTCATTAAAAGCCCCAAAGAGGTTTACGTTCGCGAGAAGTAACTGCACCGGGATCAGATTGTGCTGCAACCTCTCTAGCTGCGCTAACTTTAGCTTTAGAAGGAGCCGAAGATGCAGATGTAGCAGCTAGTGGGTCTGAAGTAGATGCATAAGAATTTAAAATAGAATCTTTAAGCTCTTTAGAGAAAGCTAAACCATCTTCATTCTTGAATCGAATATCATCAAAATATTTTTCGACTTTTTGACCATCTTCCATAATAGTACCTTTGTGGCTTGGAACAGATACAAAAAGACCATTAGAACCTTGAATGATTTTAAAGCCGTCAATCTCCATGATATCGTCAATAATAACAGAAGCAATACCTTTAAGCTTTGATGCTGAATTAATTTTTCTTACATTAATCGTATATGAAAACATTATTTATCCTTAATAATTTCAACATTATTTTTTACTAAAAATAATTTATAATAATAGCCAACTAAAAAATATATAGAGAGTAATTGTTTTAAAGTTAAATCATCGACTTTATCAAAATTTGCAAAATAAGAATTTAATTCTTTTACAAAAGCATCAATAACTTCTTGATCTTTTTGTTCTAAATTTTCGTTTACATGCTTTAATAAGTTTAAAGTGAGCTGATTGAGATTTAAATTAAAAGAATCACCCTGAGAAGGAGAAACTTTAAATTTAAACATACTACTGCCACCCTAACATTCGAGGAAGAGCAGCAGTAAATAATCTACCAAGAACTTGAAACTCTCCAGCAGATAAAGAAACAGAAACTCTTTTATCCCCTGAAGAAAGACCCATCATAAAAGTACCAGCATATTTACCTTCGCCAGGTGTAATAGTAAGCTTTTTGCCAGTACCATCATTATCATGATAAAAACTTCCCCACTTTGGGGAAGAAGGATCATCAAAAAATTGAGTTAAATCATTGATACCAAAAGCAAATGTAATCTTTTGATTTTTCCAATCATAAGATTTTTCTCCTTGAGAAGGAGCCATCTCTAAAAGCACCGCACCAGTTTTTTGAATTCTATTATTATCGTCTACTCTAGGAGGCAATAAAGTGAATTGAGCTGCTGCAGATTTTTTATAAATGTTAAATGAAGTTGGATACATTATTTTCCTTTTCCAAGTTATAATATTCGTCGGAAATTGATTCACAAAGATCAGCTAATACAGATCTATATTGTGAAGTTAAAGTTATTTGTGAAGTTGCTGTAGAATCTTTAAATGCATAAGATTCTAAAAAAATGTGTAAACCAGATTCCTTTTTTCTAAAAGGAGCATCTATTTGACCTAAATCACCAAGGCAAATTAATTTACTTGTAGAAGCAACTCTAGAAACAATAGTTTTCATTGTATGGATATCTGCATTTTGACATTCATCAAATATAACAACTGAATTTTCTAAAGACATGCCTCTTGCTAATTCTACTGGAAGGTATTTTAACCTGTTGTTTTCAAGCATTTCGAATATAAAATGCTCAGCATCTCTACCTAAAAGAGAGTTTATATGTACCATATAACTAGACATGATACCAGACATTTTATCGTTTACATCACCAGGTAAAATGCCCATAACATTAGATTTACCTCCTACATATATAGAAGGTTTAATTAAAACAATATCTTTGTCATTTTTAAAATATTCATTTAAAGCGTAAGCTATAGAAAGCAAGGTTTTGCCAGTACCAGCTTTTCCTAAAGCAACAGACATTAAAATATTTTTATCTAATAAGGAATCAATAAAAGCTTTTTGTTTAGAGTCTTTTGGTTTGATTCCTTGTAAATCTTTATAAGATAAAAGAGTAAAGTATGGAGATTTATATTTAGCTAAAGCTGAAGAAGTAGAAGATTTTAAAACTAAATATTCATTTTCATCTGGTTCAAAATCAAAAAAATCAGGTATTTTTAATTTCTTTTCTTTAAAAAATGAATCAATATAATTTTGGTCTATATGCAGATCTCTCATATGTATTCCTTTTTATGGAAAGGTTGAGATAGTCTACTTTAAGACTAATAAAAACAACAAGCTTTGAAAAAATAAACAACAAGTATATATTTTGTATTTTAAAAATAAGAACTTATGTTTTGATTTTCCATTTTTGAAACATTTCTTTACGTTGTTGACGAATAGATTTATTCATTTCATAATATGATTTTTTATTACTGAATAATACATGAAGACCAGACGCACGCAAACGTTTATCTGGCCGAACTTTAACATGATTACCTTTATTTCTTTCTTCTATAATTAAACTAGAAAGAGCTAAAATATAATCAGTGTAATTTGTTTTTATATTTAAATCGTAATAAAATAAAGTACTATTTTCGTCAATCTTTTTATGTAAAAAAGATTTGACTGTCATGCTTTTACCCAATAAGTAGTTTTGCGGTTATTATCATTTTGAATAATATCTCTTACATAATTATTAGAAATTAAATAATTAGATAAGGCTACATTAGAAGGAGTATTTTTAGGCATAACTTTTTTGACATGATCAAAAAGCTTAGAAAAAATAACTGTTTTATTTTTTTGTAAATATCTTGCTACAATAGTAGCTTGTTTTGAATTTAAAGAACGAGTAGATCTTGTTCTATTTACTGGCCAGACTTTGTAATCAGTAATTCTTTTCTTTTTTTGTTTAACAATAGGCTTTTGTTGTTGAGAAACAGTAAAAGGTGAATGTTGATTTTTTACAAAAGTTTTAAAAGAAGAATTTACCTCGTCAGAAGTTCCTTCAAAAACATATACTTTTAAATTCATAATTAGTCTTTCTTCAAAGGAAAAAATAAGTAACTATCATTTTCCAAAATTAAAGCACCAGCAGTATTTTTTCTAAATTTATAATTAGATTCATAATCAGAATTTAGAAAATCATGTAACCAAACTAAAGCTTCTTCTTTAGAAGGAAAAATATCAATAGTTAAAATATAATACCTTTTGGTATTAAGAAGTACAGGAGTATAATCGGGATAAGCTTCTAGCCAATGAGAATCAGATTCTTTAGCAGCTAAATAAGCTTTTTTTCCTGATTCACCCCGGCTAATAATATAATCAGGAAGTGCGGGCATTAAATATTGCCCTTAACACTACCTGTAGCAAAAACTTCTGAATTTGGTGCAACAAGAGTTGCTTCCCATTGAGTTGCAGGGATGCCTGCACCATTAACAATGATATCTCTACCATGCAAATTCTCTTGGCAAACAAGTTCAGCAAGAGTCATAGTTTGAGAAACATTTACAACTCTGGCGCCAGGACCAGGGATAACAACTAAAGTAATCGTATCTTGATTACCTTTAACGCTGCCTGTAGCAAATATTTCTGCATTTTGAGAGATAAGGGTAGTCTCCCACTGTGATGCAGGAATTCCTGTACCATTAATAATAATATCGCGGCCATGCAAATTCTCTTGACAAGCGAGCTGAGCAACAGTCATGTCGGGAGTAATAGTTACGGTGCGAGCACCAGGGCCAGGAATAACAACAAGTGTAACTGTAGACATAAATTAAATAAAATCCTAAAATAAGTTAAAATATTTTTTATTTAATTTTATTTTACTTTAATATATTTTTATTTTCCGCGAGTAGGGTTATTACCACGGCCACCACCGCTTGGGCGGCCAGTAGTAGATGGACCATTCTTCATATTGCCTTTTACAGAACCAGTAGCAAAAATTTCTGAACCTGAAGCAATTAATGTTGTTGGAAAAGTATTTGGAGCAACACCTGATCCATCAACAATAATATCTCTTCCATGAAGATTTTCTTGAATAACAAGTTGTTCTACAGTCATGTCGGGAGTAATAGTTACAGTACGGGCTCCAGGCCCAGGAATAACGACTAAAGTAATTGTAGACATAAATTATAAATCCTTATTTATCAGTTTTTCTTTGGTTTCTAACAGCTTGAATATCGCTGCGTAAAGTTTTACAGCTTGCTGCTGTTTTAGATAAAGCGACTCTAATACGGCGTCCAGCCGCGTCTTGACCTCTTTCAAATTTATCTGCATCTTCTAAAGCAGAATTAAGAAGTTCAATCATATAGGTTAATGTTTCTTTAGCGTCCATAAAAATTTCCTTTATTTAAAGACAGTTAGTTGAGAGTTGTTGAGACTGAATATATGCTGACCATAATATTCAGATTTTTGTTGAGGGTTTCTATCTTCTGCAGCGTGCATACATAAAGCGTGTACGACATTAGAAGATACAATGTTAGTTAAAGTAGTAATAATTCTTTCGTTACAAGCAGATTCTGTAACTTCGTCATCAGACTTGAGAAGATCAACGAAATTAGTCATCTTTTCTTTATTATCTGTTTTAATAATATTAAGAATAGCATGAGAGAAACCCATTTTAGTTTCAAACATAGTATGAACGAAAGGATGATAAATTAAAGAAGAAGCTATTTCTTTTCTAGCAGATAATGAGTCAACAGCTACAAAAACGTAGTCTTCCAATTCTGATGAATGAGAAAGATCATTACCATCAAAAAAATGATTAAATGTTTGTACATTTACTTGAGGATTAAAAGTTTCTAATACTTCTTTAAGTGCAGTAACTTTAGGTTGACCAACATGAGAGAGATTGTAAACTTGGTTTGGTAAGTTATGAGACTCGACAATATCTGCATCCCAAATTTTAAAATTATGCCAACCCATTTTTGCAGCCAACAAAGCGACCCAAGAACCAGTTGCACCTGCACCAATAATATTTAAAAATTTACCAGAAGCATCTTCAGGACCAAAAAAAGCTCCATGGCGTAAAAAACTCACTTGATTAATAACTGACATATTATTTTACGTTCCTAAGTAACTTAAAAAATCTTTTAAAGTTCTCTTATCTGTTAAATTTAAAACAAACATTAAATATTTAGAAAAATCATTTACAGTATGATTGGTTTTTAAAAAATAGTTTTTAAATTCTTTTTTTAAATTAAAAGACTTATTAGAATTCAAATAATACTCTACTGAATCTGGGTCAAACATTTTAGATAATAAATGTTTATTATCATTTAAACTAAAGAAAAGCCATAACATTTCTTGTTCATCTAAATGGCCAGATAAAGTTTCATAATATTCTTCAGCTTTTGTACTATTTGTTTTAATAGTAGAAAGTTTACGTTTTCTTGGAAATAAATCTTTTATAATGTGTTCGGATACATCTAAATTTATATAAGTATCAGAAGTAGTATGGGAATATTTATCTTCAGTATACCAAGAAGGATAATTAAAACCTGATTTATTTAATAAAGAAGATTTAGAGTTTTTGAAAGAATATGTTTTCTTTTTAAATTTAGTTTTTGCTGCTTCTTGAATGTAAGAAAGATCAAAATCACTTGTTTGAATAAAAGAAACACCTTCATAAATATTTTTTGTAGTTGGATCGTAAACTCTAGAATAAAATTCATTTTGCTTATTAAAAATAAGCATAACTTGCCAAGTATCTTGTCCTTGATCAAGAGCTGATTGAATAAAAGAATTAAACTGATTTACATCCTGAAGGCTGGGAGAAACGCCCATGTTGTGGTGAGAATGACTCCAGCAAGTCATACTTTGAATAATACTATTAGTCTCTTCTAAAGAATGATCCTGCATAAGCTCTTTGTAAAAAGAAACCATCATTTGAGAATCAGTGTCAACTTCAGCAGCAGAACAATATTGCTCAGGAATGTATAACTGGTCTCCTAGGTTCAAATAAATATAATTATCATTAGTTGTGACATTGACAGTATTAAACCATTGAGCCTCTTGAGGGGCTAAATTAACAATAGTTTTTACAGATTCTAAATATTTTTGATTTATTACTAATTTAATTTCTTTATTAATTAAAGAAAAAGTAGATACATTCTTCATATTGAATTAATTACGTTTCATTCAAAGTGTTATAAGTAGCAAAGGGGACATAATTATTATTGTTTATTTGATCTTCTTGTAAATTATTTTGTTCTGGTTGGTCTGGAATATCTTGACTTTCTTCTGAATCTTCTTCAGTGAAAGAACTTAAAAAGTTATTGACGTCAGTATCAGTAACAATTTCTTTTTCAGATTCTAATTTCAAAGATAAAGGTTTTAACTCATTTGAAAAATAAATATAATTAGAACCCCAAGGATCTGCAGAGTTGGCTGATCTAACCCAAGTCAAAGCAGACAAAAGAATTAACTTTAAATCATTTTGTTGAAATGCATTATAAATTAAAGGAGAAGCTTCTCCAAGACAAGCATTCGACCATTCAAATAAAGTGTCAATATTAGATGTACCACCAGTATGTGGATGGATATAGTAATACGCATTACTTGAATTATAACCAAACAAAGAAGAATTATAAGCCAATTTAACTTTTAATCTATTTTGTGTAACCTGAATAAGATAAGGTCCGCCAAAAATTGATTGATTTTTATCTACGACTTTAATTTCTGCAGGGCAGTTTAACAAAAAAGTTACTTGTTTAATTTTATAATAATTTTTAGAAACATTTGTATAAAAATCAATTTTATCTTGATCGGATAAATTATCAAAATTTTTAGTAGTTAAATCAAAATTATAATTTTGAGAATAATATTCTATTGAATGAATAAAAATATTTTCTTTAGTCAAATTATTTAAAAAATCATTAGTTTCAAAATTTTGATTTTCATAAGAAAGAGCTAAAGCTGAATTATAATTTGATTTAACTTGATTATATAAAGGATAATTAGAAGATATATAATTGAAAGAATCAGATATAGTTTGAAAATTTTCTACAAGAGATTTTTTTTCAATATCAATTCGATCAATTGCTTTTTTTATTTCTTTAGCAAGACTTAAAAGAGAAGCCTTGTTTCTTCGTAAAGAAGATAAATTTGTTGCTAAATCAATTGATTTAATATTTGATTGATTGTTTTCAATTAAAGTTTTAAATTTATTAAACTTTTGCTCAAGTTTAAAATCTATTTTAGGTTTATTTAAAATAGAACTATTAATTTTTTTAGAAAAAGGCTCATATTCAGGATTAGTAATTAAAAGCAAAGTATCAATTAAATGAGAAGGAATTTCTTCCAAATGGGTAGAAGAAAAAGCAGCAAGACTTTTGAGTTTTTCAGCTACAAGCTTATTATACTCTTCTATATTAGTAAGTTTTAAACCATCATAATCAAATAATATATTAATTAAATCTTTAAAACGAGCTTTTGGATTTTTTCTATTTTCTACTTCATTTATAAGAGCATTAGAAATAAAAGAAAAAATATAACAATCTTTTTCATTTAAAGAAGAATCTAAATATTTCATCTTGAATAATACAGGAATTAAACAAGTTTTTCTTTTAAGGGCTTGATTCTTAGTATAACTAGTAAATTCAATTTCTTTATCTTTTGACCTAGCAGACCAAGAAGGAACTTTCAAAACCTGAAGTCGGGAAGAATTTATTGAATCTAAATAAGATGTTAAATCAAAATCAAAAGCAAAATTTAATAAATTTAAAATATCAAATTTTTTATTTTTACTATTAATAGTTCTAGTAAAACTATTGTTTAATTTATATGTTCTAAAAGATGTATTTGAAATAATTTCTTCAGTAAAATAATCAGGATTAGCAATGTTTGCAGCATCATAAATATTTTTAGAAAAAACAGAAAAAACAGGTTTGTCATTATAAGATGAAATTTGTTTTAAAGAATAATCAAAAATATTTATATCAAAAGTTTGTTCTTGATTATTTTGTTTAAATAAAAAACATTTAATTAAATCTTGTTGAGAATATGTTTCTGAATTTAAAAGAAATAAATTATTTAATTCATCAGAAATTTCAGAAAAAGCAGTCGAGTCAGACCAACTATTTTCAAAATAATTGATTCCAGAAAGAAAAGAAGAATATCTGTTAACAAGAGTAAAAAAAGGAATTTTTTTTTCTAGAAACGAAGAGTAAGTAGATTTTAAACTATAAGGAAAATTATATAAAAACCAATCTTTAGTCTTACGATTATAATAAATATCTTTATTTAAAATTTCAATAGAATTTAAATCTGAATTTAATTTAAAAAGATTGTTAATTTGAGAAAGCGTTTCAGGAGTGTAATCAGAAGTACAATAGTAATATTTTCTATTCATTTAAATGTTTAATAACCTTATTTAAAGTACGGATAGAATTAATAAAAAAATCATCATCAAAAGTTATTTGAAAATCATCTTCTACAATTAATGAATAATAATTACACTCTTCGCAAATTCCAAATGGAGAATTAAAATCAATTGTTTTATATTCTTCATCAGTAAGTTGTCTCGAAAAAGCACATTCATCAAAAGAAAGACAAATTATTTTCATCTAAATAACTTTCATGTTTTTGATTAGTAAGTTGATCAATTATAGCTAACCACGAATTTAAGGAATCTTCCATCGTAACATCATTGTCGTAATAATCTTTACACAACTTTAAATTTTTAATTTCTTCATCATGAAGTAAATTTTCATTAATATACTTTTTAACATAATCTAATATTTCAATAGATTTTAAAGATAAAGAAAATTCATACCTAGTTAAATACTTTTGAACTCTAGAAAGTATTTGAGTAATTTTAGAAGCAATTTCTTGTTTGTTTTTTAAACCTTCAAGTTGAAAAGAACGAATATCTAATTCATCTTTAGACCAAGATTTAAAAGTATCTAATGAAGTATAGATATTATTATTGTGTATAGCTACTGAAGCATTAACGAAATCATGCTTATAAATTAATTCTTCAGGACTAATAAAATATTTTTTAATTAATTGACAATTTAAATTTAAAAAAGTATCAGCATTATCAGTAGATATAGGAGTTTCTATTTTAGATAATAGTGTAAAAGCTTTTTTATAATTCTCTTCAGATGCAAAATAAAAATCAATATCATGATATTCGCTAGAAGGAGAATAAACTAAATTAATCGCAAAAGAACCAGAAAGTATTGGTTCGCAATCAATTAAACCTGGAGCAATGGAATTTAACTTTTGTATGTATTTCGATATGACCTTATGATGATAAGGTATAATCATATTATTAAGTGTCGAAATTTGTAACAAAGCCTATCCTTTTCTTAGAAATAGAAATATTTTTATTAAATTTTAAATGAGTTTTTAATTTTATTTCATTTTTATAAGAAGAAGTTAAAATTTCTTTAGCTTTATTTCTTAAAAGTTTTTCTAGATGTTTTTTCATATCTCTTAAATTATAAGTTTTAGCAAAAAAATCTATAAGTTCTTGCTCTAAAATTAAATCATAAGAGTTCATATTGTATTTAGACAAAGCAGATTTAAATAAAAATTTAGTTAAAATAACTGTTTTTTCTTCAGTAGTATAATCTACAAAATTAATTTGAAGCATACGATCTAAAAGAGGCGCAGGTATATTAGATTTAAAATTAGATGTACAAATAAATATGCATTTAGATAAATCTATAGGTATTTCTAAAAAACGATCAATAAATTTATCATTTTGTTCAGTATCTAAAAGTTCTAAAAGTGCTGCAAAAGGATCACCTTTATCTTTTGAAATTTTATCTATTTCATCTAAAAGTATAACAGGGTTTAAACTTTTAAGAGTAGACAAGCCTTGCACTATTCTACCTGGTTTAGAACCTACATAAGTACGTCTATGGCCACGTATTTCTGATTCATCTGAAATCCCACCTAAAGATATATGTAAAAAATCTCTATCTGTAGATTCGGCTATTTGTTTTGCAATAGATGTTTTACCAGTGCCCGGCGGACCATCAAAAAGAAAAACTGCCCCATCTAAAGATTTTGTGAGCTCGTAAAGATAAAAGTATTCTAAAATAGATTCTTTGACATCATCTAAACCATAATGTTTTTGGTTTAAATCTTTTTCTATTTGAAGTGTTTCTTTGTTAGATTGACGTAAAGTAGACCAAGGCAAATTATCTAACAAATCAATATAATCTAATGTAGTTGAATATTCCGCAGAAGCGGTATTTATTTTTTCAAGACGAGTTCTTTCTTTAACATATTTTTCTTGAACATATTCTGGCCAAGATAAAAATCCAGATTCTTCAGAATCAATTACATCATTTTCGATAGATGAATGATCGTAAAGTAATAAAGTATCAAGTATGGCTTGGTAAATTAAAGTTCTTTTTTTAACTTGGCTTTCGGCTAAAAAGAATTCTAAATCATATGATAAAGCAGGAGTAAGATAAGCAAATATTTGATCATAAAGTGACGTATCTTCTATTTCCATCAAAGGAACATTAGCGCGAAGATAATTAAAAGCGTCATGAACATTTAAAAAAGTTAATATTAAATTAAGTTCTTTAGTTTTTTTGATTTTTTTAAAATCAATAACATCAAATGTAACTAAATCATTAGAACATTCTTTTACATTAGTTACTTTATTTAAAGAATGAAAAACAATATTTATTTCTTTTTTGCTTTCTACCAATTCTATCAAACTGCAAAGTACAGAAAAATTTAAATATTTTTCCTTTGAAGTTATCCTTAAAATAAAAACATCTTTATAAGTATTGGATTTATATTGATACTCGTCTGCTGTCAAAAAAATAAATTGCTTAGGCAATTTTCTTTTATCAAGATTAATTACATAATCATTTGCAGGATGAGGAATAATATATTCTTCAGATATTTCAAAATAAGGTAAGCTGGACATAATAATCCCTTAACACGATTATAAAAAAACTATAATCAATGCTAAGGGAAAATCAAAATTAGTTTCTAGAAAATCGAGTATATCCAGAAACAACAGCAGGTGAAGACTGTTGAAAAGAAGTCATGGGAGTATATGAATTAGATTGCTGAGGAGTTTGTGAATTTTGTAAAAGCAAAGAAGTCATAGAAGTATATGAAGGTGCAGGAAGAATTTCATCAAAATCTGTTACTTCAAAAGAAAGAAACTCTTCGTTATTTTCAAAACGATGATAAAGAATATCAATAGCTTCGTTTAAAGAAGAAGCCTCAATATTTTGAGCTGTGTGACGGGAAGTTACTCTTAAAGTTAAATTGTATGTAGGCATACATAATCCTTAATTAAGTTTATTTATTAAAGAAGAAAAAATCTTTTCATTTTCTTCTTCAAGAAGAGAAATTTTTTGCTTTAATTTTTTGTTTTCTTCAAGCATAATAAAGTATTTTAATTGTTCTGGAGTCATGTAAGGTTTTTTATAAATATATTTATATGTAAAGAGTTTAGACAAATACATTAAATAATGTATTAAAAAACCAGCTCCAGTAAACATTAATACACCAATTATAACTTTTGGAATATAAAAGTGATACATTTTAAATCCAAATAAGTCTTAGACTTTTAAATGTTGATACTAATATATTTATTGTTTCAATAATTTTTGGTATGTTAAATAATAAAGATAACATTTTTTTCCTTTTTTGAGAGATTTTAATGAAAAAATTAATTACTTATAATTTAAATTCATCTAAAAAACACGGTTGGACTCCAGAGTGGTTTGGAGCAGATTCTTTTGACGAGTCTTTAATTAAAAAAATTAAAGAATTTCAAAAAGAATATCAACTAGAAAGTGATGGCCTTGTAGGACCTTCAACTTTAAGAAGACTTGAAACAAAACTTCTTGAAGAAGAAAGTTATAGTATCAAAAACAAACGTTTTAAAAATGAAGATAAATATATTGTATATAATAATAAAAAGTTTCCCATTGCGTGGAATAAAGTAATACTTTGGGATGAATCCAGAGGATTAAAAGCTAAAGAGGGATGCTATTATGATTGGTCAGGAAGACCTGATAGAAAACCTATTCAATTTGTAAACCATTGGGACGCAACATTATCTAGCGAAGCTTGCGCTAAGATTATTAATAAGAGAGGCTTATCTATGCATTTCTTAATTGATAATGATGGAACTATATATCAGATGCTAGACATCCAACATGTGGCTTGGCAAGCTGGATCTAAATTGTGGAATACTAATGGTATTGGAGTAGAAATTAGTAATGCTTTTTACACTAAATATCAGAACTGGTATGTAAAAAATGGTTTTGGTGAAAGACCAATTGTTACTTCTGAAGTAAATAGTAAAAAAGTAGGACCGCACTTAGATTTCTATCCAGTACAACTGCAAGCGCTAGCTGCTTTATGGGCAGCCATTGCAGATTCAACAGGAATGAATTTAGAAGTATGTAATACTAAAGGGGTAGATGAAGATTGCAGAACAATGAAATTTAATGGTTTTGTAAACCATTATAATTTAACTGCTAATAAAATTGATTGCGCATCTTTAAATATGGAAAAAATATTAAAGATGGCAAAAGATTTCAGTCAGCAGAATTGTTAGGCCTTCTAATTAAAGAAATATCATCTACAACAACTTCAAAAGCATTAAAATAAATTCCTTCTTTTTGAATACTTCGAGTACGTAAATGGCCGACAAGTCGAACTTTGTCACCTTTTTTAAAATTACTGCAAATCATTTCAGCTTTATTAGCCCAAGCTACAACTGGAATTTTAGAAGTTCTTTTTTTGTAAGTAGATTCTTCTGAGTCTACTTTGCTTTTATAATTACTATCTACATATAAATTAAAATTAGTAACAGCTTTTTGATTATCAAAAGTATGTCGAAGCTCAGGGTCACAACTAATGTTACCTTCACCAATCCATTGATTCATATTACGTGACATAAAAAGTTCCTTACAAAGATTGTAATGTTTTAATAAAGTTTTGTTTTTCTTGAATATCAAGAGATTTAAAATAACTTAAAGCTAAAGATGATTTCTTTTCATCTTTTGCTAAATTATATAATGAGAAAGTTAAAGGCCAAACTTCAGCAGCTAATTCTTTACAAGCAATAGCTAAGTCTTGTATTTCTTCTTGAGCGCCTTCATGTATTCTTAAATCGCAAAATTTAAAAAAATTATTTAGGTTAACAGTAGCCCAATAGTGAGTATATAAATTTTGAGGAAGAACCATGCGAGCTTGCTCTCTAGCTACTCCAGCATCAATCATCTGATTATACAATTGTAAAGAATTACTAACATGATCTTGTAAAGCTTTGTCTGCTTTACAATCATAATTCATAGTAGTTCCTTCGATAATATGCAAAACAGGATTGTGCTCAGATCCACTGATACTAGCTTGTCTATTAGACTTAGATTGCTGGCGAAAATTAACAGGCATATAAAAATCTAAATCTTTATCAGTATATCGCCTGCTTATTTCATTATAAGACCAAGTTCTATGCCTCATATGTTGTCTAGCAACAAATAAAGGCGTCTTGATGGCAAAAGTTAAAGTGTTATGCTCAAGTATAGAAGTATGACCTTCTCTAACGCAGTATTTATAAAGTTTTTTATCTCTTTCAGTAAGAGAGTCGACCTCGACACCAAAAGACGCTCTAGCAGCATTTACGGGTGTAATAACATCATCACCCATATAATTAACTAGCTCAACGTAACCAGTATTAGTAGGTGAGTTTTTTTGATATAAAATTTTTGTTAATTTATATTCATTCAAAACTGTATACCATCTTCATTAAGAGAAGTTTGTTGAGAATTGTTACGAAGATTTTCTAATTCAGAATATTGGCAAAAAGCAATAATGATTAAATCATAATAATATTTTTGCAATTTTTTTAAAAATTCTTCTTTTTGATTGGATTTTAAAGTATTTGCAAATTCGCTAGAATAATAATAAAATTCAGAATCAGAAATGTGAGTTAAAATATTTTGAATTGCTTTTAATAAATCCTGAGGATTATAATGAGGTTCGGAATAATATTTAATAAGATAATTTGATTTCAAATTATCTTTCAAAAATTCATTTTGATTAGATGTAAACATAGTAATTAAACCTCTGAAAGGTCTTGCGGCTCTGGGCTTGGTTGATTAGTCTCTTCTGTAGAATCTGAAGTTAATTTAATATTTTTAATTAAATCAGAATTTAAATGATTGGGAGTATTAACAACTTCATTTGCATCTACGTTATAACTTGGAGGATTCGGGCCAGAAGACAAAAATAAAACTGTTTCTCCGAGAGGAGATTCTTTAATTAAAGTACACCCTCTAACGGCTTTATTTGGACCAGTTCTATTTGGCCAATTAAAACTATTAACCATATTGATAAACTCTGAAATAAAAGTATTATTTGCTAAATGTTTATCAAAGTCTTCAAAAACTGCTGTTTCTAAACTAACAGTATTTTCTTTTTTATTAAACTCAATTTTAACTTCTGGAGTTGCCAGAGTTAAAGTCCTATTATTAAAGCTTTGAAAATGATTTTTCTTGGGCTTGTAAATTTTAGTATTAGTTTTTGTCATTGATGTTTCAATTAAAAACTTTCTAAAAGCTGTAACTTCGTTTTCAGAAAAATAAACATTTAATGCTGTAAGGAAAGCATTGTAATTTAAATTTTTATTTTCTAAATAAAAATTAGTAGCCTCAGTATAAGCAACATCAATTTCTTGATTAAAATAATTTAAAATAGTGCTGTATACATATTTCCAGTCCCCCATAGGAACTGTTAAAGATCCATAAATCTTACTCATTTGTTTTCCTGTAATATGATTTTGCAATAAGAATATTTAAATCCATATGCATGAATTTTAGGTTTAAGACAAATATATTTATATTTTTTTTTGCTAGAAGGAAATAGAAAAAAGAAAATAAACATAAAAAATATTAATAATAAAGAAAAATAGTTCAAAGAGAATTCTCTAAATCTAAATAGTATTTTTGAAATACTTTAGCATTATGAAGTATTTTTTTAGAATACAAAGGGTAATTGCATTTAACTCCTGTAGAATAGCATTGCAAAGCTTTTTCAATATTAGGAATTTTTAAAAATTCATATTTATATTTTTGCAAAACATATGCTCCAGCTTCTATAGCTAAATCTGGGGCACCTAAAAGAAAATCGCATTCTTGACCCAAATAACGAGGAATGACTTGCGTTAAACCACAAGCCCCTACGCTACTTGTTAAATTAGAAATCCATCTAGATTCTTGATAAATTAAAGCTGCTAAAATAAAAGGATTAATTTTATTTTCTTCTGCAGATAAAACAAGATCTTCTGAATATTTACAAAAATTAATTAAACCTTCAGATTTAATATTTATTTTGTGATCTAAATGCACATTGTAAAAAGATACGCAAAGTATAGCTGAATTAATCTTTGCTAAAAATAAACTCGTCAGACTCATAATGTAATAAAGATTCTTCGTCTTCTAATAAAAGAGTTGTATCTTGGTCTTCAAGTAAACCTACATACTTATAATCAAAATAAAGAGAGCCTTCATTAAAATCTATAGTAATTTTAGATTCTCTCATAAGAGTATTAAGATCGTTTAAAAAAGTATTTATTCTTTTTTTATATTCATTACTGTAATTATAACAACTCATTTATATAAATATCCTATCTTTTCCAAGGGTTTTGTTGAGTATAAAAATTACTTTTAGAATTTTCAAGGTTTTTACCTACATTATAAGTATAATAATTATAAGAACCTCTTTCATTTAAAGCTTTTCTAAAAGTAATGCTATATCTAATTTGTTCAAAATTATCAATTTTAGGAACACTGTGCTGATAATCTTTTTGACAATTATTTTGCATAATAAATAAATCGCCATGAGAAAGATTCCAAGATTGAGTTTGTTTAGTTTCTTTATTCTTTAAACAAAAAGGTCTAGAAGCTCCTAAAGTTAAAGAAGGTATCATAGGGTTTTTACCTAAAAAGATTTCATCATCAGAATGGTATGCAATAGAATCTTTACCGTTTCTATACTTTGCAAAAAGCATAAAATTAAATTCTTGTTTTGCAAAATCTTGAATCAATAATTTTAATTCAACAAGTTTATCTGGGATCGGAGAGGGTTTTATATTATTGACTGGATAATATAAATTATTGTGAAAACCTGCACACCAAGTTTCTCTAGGAGTTTGAACGTAACCTCTTTCAGGTTTAAAATATCTTACTTGACGCCAAGGAATTTCATTTTCTAAATAACTTAATAAATAATCAGCCTCGTTCTTATAAAGAAACTGAGGGTGATACTGGTAATGACTCATTTTTCTTCTTTTCTCTCCAGCGACGTTTACGTTGTCTAGCAGCGCAACGATCACTGCAATACTTAGAATCTTTATGTACTTTTTTTAAATTAGTACATTCGACTACTTCACAAAAAATAGTAGAGGGTGGAGGTTTAACACCTTTGCAATTATACCTCCAGCATCTTTTAGCAGAAGCTGGTTGTATTGCTCTATTACCCATTCGAATAGGGCATTGCCAAAGTAATTCGCCAGTTTTTGGGTCATTAAAGTAACTTACGGAACATTTAGACATAATTAACCTTACTTATTATAATTAGGATTGATTATCATTGAATCAAATTCAAGGACTTCCATATCGTAACTAAAATCATTTAATTCATAATCACAATATATAATAAAAGAAGGAACCTTAAAATCTTCTTCAGTTACATACTGTGATTCACAAGCTGTTACAAACCAAAAGTTGAATAAAATCAACAAAATCGGCTTGTAAACTATTAATAAGTTTTGAATCGGGTTCATATTCCTCATCTAGGGATTCATCTTCAGGGTTGCAAGAACAGTAGTTTTCAGATTGATGATAAAGTTTACCGCAATCTGGACAGTTAGAATAGTAGAGATGCCAATCATCAGGTACGTTAGAAGGAAACATTCTTACCCTTTTAAATTGTTAACAAAAGTATAAGTAATAGGATCTAAAGAATTTATTTCTTTCCAAAAAATTAAACTTTCTTCATAAGAATCAAAATAAATTTTTTTAGTATAAGAATCAGAATCTTGAATAAAAATTTCAAAACCTTTTTTTAAATGCTCAAAAGAAAGATAAATTTTATTATCTGAAAAAAGTTTCCAATTATCATCAATTGCAGCGTCTTTTAAAACTCTAATTTTCATCTTTATCCTTATCTAATAAATCTTTAGAAAGATTAGTATATTTATCTAAAGCGGCTTGACCAAGAATATAACCTACTTGAATAAAACCACTTACAATTAAAAGCGTTATAATTACAGAAAAACTATAATGATCAAACTTACTTTTTGATTGATAAAGAATATAAAACAAACTTAGTTTCCATCCTAAATCAGCAATCAAATAAGCTATAAATTTTTTAGATTGTAAAGGTTTTTTATCCATTGTAATTGTCTCTATCTGTAGGAAGCCACTCTTCTACATGTTTATCAAGTACAACTTGAGATTCACTTTTTGTTCTGATTGGATTTTCATTAACAAATAATGAAAGTTTATTAATGACAGCATTTTGAAGTTCAAAAATTTGCTCTCTAAGAAGCTGCATTTGTATTTGACTATCTCTAAGTCTAGCAATTAAAGCTTGTCTATCAGCATTAGCTGACGAAAGCTTATCTTTTAATTCTTCAACTTCGCTAGGATCTCTGCCACTAGCAATTGCTAGCATAGAGCTTATAGCGCCAGTAATCATACCAATTAAACCAACTAAAACATCTCTATTCTTTTCTTGTATTTCAACAAAAGAAAGAAACATTATTAAAGCTACAACAAGTATCATAAAAAATACAGAGAACCACCAACCTCTTTTAGCTTTGTCTATCTGTATATCTTGTTTATTTGTATTTTTTTCTAATTTCATAATAAACCTTTTAAATATATTAATAAATTTCTTATATACTCAAAAGGTTTAAAAATTAAATAATCTAAATTCCAAGCTTTTTTATAATAAGGAGAAGAAAGGAATGGATATAAAATATACAAAATATAAAAAAGAAAAATAAAACATGATTTCCAATAAAAGAATTCAATAAGCTCTTTTATTTTTTTATGTTTGAGTTGAGTTCTTATTTTATTTTTACCACCTAATCTTTTTGCTTTTTCAGAATCAAGAGGAGGTTGCAAGTGAGATTCTTCTGTACCTAAAGCATAAATTTTTTCTGGATTAGCAACACCTTTAAACTTATATAAACCGACTAAAGCGGATAAAGCATCTTTAGGTATGTAATTTGAATTAGAAAGTCTTGATTTAAATTTTAAATAAGCTTTTTCTGAAAGTAAAATTTGATCTGGACCGCACAAAGACATTGTCCTCGCAGCAATATTTTTACCTATTCCTTCAATGTTAATCCTTTTTACGCCACCACGAACAAGCTTTTCAGAAGTTTTAACAATAATCATATTGTCATAATGTATGCCTACTCTGCTTTTGAAAGGAAATCTATATTTCTTTAATTTTGTTTTATAAGCAAAAGCAAAACCAATAGCATCTTGTATTGAGTTAAAATACATTAAATGGCCATCTGAATTATCTACCCAAGTACCATTAAATCTTCCAATTAAACCCATAACAAATCTGTCATGTTGACTAAATTTGATTGCAGCTTGATGAGCACCTGCTGCTTGCACAAACTTAGTACTACCAATTATATCAGTAAGTACTATAGCTATTTGTGCATTTTGCATGTCTTCAGGTTTTGGAATAGTCATTATTTTTATTTAAGCAATGCTGTTTATTTTCAAAACAATCATCTAATGATAAGTGGCAATTACAAAGTAAGACAATACAAGAACAAAACATGTTACCACAAAAAGAGCAGGGGTATTTGATTATTAAGAAATCTAATATTTTTCTCCACATTACTTACTCCTTAATTATTATAGTAATAATTTGTTAATAAATTCTACATGTATACTAAAGTAAGAAAAGTAATAGAAAAAAGATAAAAACTAATAACAGTTTTTTCATTAATATAAGTCATTTAAATTCTCCTAAAATCTTGAATGGCTTTAACAAAAATATTTTTTAAAATCAAGGAGGAGAATTAAAATAATTGCTAACATGATTCATTAATATTCCCGAAGCAGTACCAACATTTAAACTGCGTACGCTTCCGTATTGAGGAATATAAATACAAGCAGAACAAAGTTTTAGTACTTCAGGTAAAATCCCTGAAGACTCTTCTCCAAAAATATAAATATCTTCAGGTTGGGGGGTAAAGGAGTTTAAAGAGACAGTATTAGAAATATTATTTTCAACCCCAATCAAACGATACTTTCTTGACAATTCTATAATTTCAGAATAATCAGAAAGGTGTGTTAATTGTTTATAATTATGACTTCCTACAGACCCTCTTCTGTCCCAACGTTTCTTTCCGTAATAATAAATTTCTTCAACACCAAAAGCATTTCCGTTTCTAATAAATGTAGAAATGTTAAAATCACCATTAATGTGTTGCATCATAATTTTATAAGGAAAAGCTTTTCTAGCAAGATCTTCTTTAATTAAAGCTGTTTCCATAACTTTATAACTATCCATTACATTCATCGTAAATACTTTCAAAATAATAAATTAAGGATTTGATAGGATTCAAACCTATATCTAAGTGTTACAAACACTTGCTTTATCAATTAAGCTACAAATCCAAAATGCCCCTACACGATAAAAAAGTTAAGTGGTTTAAGCTCTCTTTTGTTTATCGACATATGATGCGCCTTTCATTATAAATGCAAAGGGTAGGGGCTAAGCGTTATTTAGGAATCGAACCTAAAAAAACTACCGTCAAGTTATAACGCGATTAATGAGTATAATCAGAATAAGAATCAAAAGAAGATAAAGTAACTTTTGGATCTGTTAAAAATTTTTCTCTAGCTTCAGGAGTAAGCTCTGGAAAAATTCTTTGAATATAAATGTCTTGATTACAATAAGTATGCAAGCGACTGCAAAGTAAATCGTAATCCATATTAATTTCAAAAGACCAAGAGCCAAGAAAATTAGAAATAACTTTTACTTCGCAAAGATTATTAGAAATTGTTTTAACAGTATAAGTTTTATTTACAAATTTATTTGGTGCTTTAAATACAAAAGTAGACATATTAATCTTTCTTGATAAGGTTTACATAAAAGCGAGTATAATATTTTTCTTCACAAGTCAAATGATCTAAAGAATTGGTTTTTTGTAAAACTTTATATTCATATTCAGACAAAGGTTTTAATGTTTTTGTTTTGCTAAAACATTCATAATATAAATATTTATTATGTTTATAATCATAAAAATTAAAAACTAATAAAAAAATTACAAATATTGAAAAACAAAATAAAAATATTTTTTCCATAATTAATTTAAATAAGTGCAGTTTAAGTTGGACATAGAATCATACCAATAAACTCTCTTAACACCTTTCCTAGTTAAAAGTTTAGTACACCCTTTACAAGGAGCGCCAGAACTTAATGTTCCATCAGGCCGTATTCTAATTGCAAGTACATTAGCGCCATGGATTTGATCTTGGCGTAAACCTGCTAAAGCATCTTTTTCACTGTGTATAGAACATTTTCTTCCGTCTTTATTAGAAGTAGTTTTAGCATAATTGTAACCAGCACCAAGAACAGTTTTATTTTTCCATATAACTGCTCCATGCCTATGCAACATTTGAGATTTTGATGCTTGCTGGATTGCTAAGGGAAGAAATTTTTCTATTATTTTATTAGCCAAAATTAATCTTAGTATTGTTAAATATTACACAAGCGTAATAAGTAAAATCAGAACAGTATATTTCAGTTTCATTATAATTATTTTTTTTAATTTGATAATCATCAAACATATAATCAGTAATAAATTGCTTAATATTTAAAATTGCTTCTGCCTCTGAATTAAAAATTAAAAATTTAGAAAAACCATGATTATGTGAACCTTGCACATCATCTACAATAAAATCTACAGAATACATAATACCTACTTAGTAAATTTATCTGCAACAGAACTAGCTGCCCAAGAGTTAGGTTTAACTTCAACATCAGGATAATCATAAGCTTTTACAAGATTAATTAAACCATTAGAATATTTACTTGTTTTAGTTCTAGCTTCATCAGAAGAAACATCTAAATGAATTGCAATATTTAATTTGTTATTAAAATTTAAAGAATGATCTCTTAAATTATTTGCAACATTAATTGAAACTTGAGTTTCATAAGAAACTCTTTTGTATAAATCAAAAAATTTAGAAACTTTTTCTTTTCCATAATAAAAAGTGCGGCTAAACCCAGGCATATCAGAAATAATACAAACAGCTACTACTACAACAGTACCACCTGTGATAGGTTGAGAATCAGTACCTATCGTAATTTTATGTTCATAGCCTTGGTTCACCATGTAAGCGATGCTGTTTGTAATTTCTTGCCAATTAATATGCTCTTTATTAGGTTTAAACCATTTCATTATAAAAACTTTCTTAAAAAATTATTTATAAGTCTTTTCTATTCCAGGATATTTTTCAGGATTGAGTGCTTGTTTCTCTAGTATTTGGATAATTAAACTTGGAGAATTAATATCAAAATTATTAGGTTTAATTTTAGTGTTAAATTCTCGTTCTATTTCTTGAATTTTTTGTTTGTAAGTTAATTTATTTTCAGTCATAAAATTTAAGCTCTAATTGATCTGGATGAACTTTTTGTTCAGTTGGAATTATTTGTAATGGTTTCCAACTAGATTTAAAAGAAATATTTTCTTGTAACTCAATTTGAACTGAAAAACTATTATCAGTAATTCTAGTTACATTGTAATAGTAATTTTTAGATTCGTTTAAATCTAAATTTAATAAAACTCGTGTCATAATTAAAGACTTTCATTTAAGCAATTTAAAATTGATTGAATTTGCGAAATAGTAAGATATGGAGCAAGATAAGGATTTTGGGAATCTTCAAACAAGTTTAAAAGGTCTGCATGTACATACCCCATGCAATCGAACCAACCCTCTTTTTTAGGGTTCATAAAAGCAATTTCATAACGATCATAATCATTGAAATTATTTAAATAATGCCTAGGAGAAGAATATAAATAATCTCCTGCAATAATTGAAATTTTAACTTTATCTTTTAAAATAAATGTTAAAGACCATTTTCCTGTAATAGGATTATCTTTTAAAGATAAGTTTTCAGGAGAAAAACTCTCTACTAAATTCATAATATTCATTTAAGATACCTCAGTTTCAATAACAATAATGCCGTTTTGTTTTAAAACATTCACACCTGTATAATCTGGGTATGAATTTTCTAAAACAAAAACACGTTTTACACCAGCTTGAACAAGCAATTTTGCACAAACTAAACAAGGATAAGTACTAAGAAAAACAATACTATTAACTAAAGAAGTATTAGTTCTGGCAGCATTTACAATTAAATTTTGTTCTGCATGTACACAACCTATTTCCATTTTAGTTCCAGATTGTATTTCTAATCTACTGCAAGGGCTACCACATACACTTGATTCAGAGCCACGAATCCAACCATTATATGCTTCTGAAAGCACAATATTGTTTTCATCTACAGCAACTGCACCAACACCTCGTTTAACACAAGAAGAAAGCTTCATAAGTTCTTTTACTTGACGCAAACGATGTTGGATATGTTTCAAATTCATAATTACTCTTTAGGCCATTTATTAAGCGGACAATCAAATATTTTTGCTGCAGCTTTAATTAATAAAAAACATCCACATTCTTTGCATTTTTTATAGTTAGGTTGATAACTGGGACATTCAAAACAAATATTTAAACGTTTTTTATAATTTTCTTTATCAATTATTTTCATTATCTATTAATTAAACTAGTATCATTTAAAAAAGAAGAAGTTTTATTTAAATAAAGTGTATTTCTTTTTTTAAATTCAAATGGAGCTAAAACAGTTATAGTACTATCTTCTTGATAAGAAGTACTGGTTTCATAAAAAATTAAATCAGTAAAATTTATACTAATATAATCATCATGTTTAGGAAGCTCTCTAATTAAATGACGAGTAATAGATTTAGGATAACCTGAAAGCTTAATTATATTAATTGCCATGCGATTATCTGCTTTACTTTTTTTAGTAAATAAATGTTTAAATTTAAAACATAAAGATGTTTTTATATGGTTTTCATATGTAGGTTGTTTTGCTAAACCTAAAAACTTTTCAAAAATCAAAGCATCTGTTTCTGATAATTTAAAAGAATAAGAAGTATTATCTTTTTTAATTAAATTATTAAAACGAATATATTTAATTTTATAATTTTCAAACCAAGAATTATAACTGTAATTTATAGTTTTAGTTTTCAAATTATAATTTGAAAAATTATTAAAATCTACATTAAAACAAAAACGTTTATTGTAAATGCCAGTTTTTAATAACTGCATTTTAGATTTATAATCTTTATATTCTTGAGTTTTTTTAAAAAGTTTTTTTTGCAAAGCAGTAGGATATTTTTGTTGAAGATCAAAAAAGTAAACTACGTCTTTTTTATATAAAGCATTTATATAATTAAAAATACATTCAACTTTTTTAGTAAAATCATACTCTTTGAAACATTTAGATCCATAAATGCTATTATTGTTATAAAAATAAACATCAGGATCTGTTTCAAAAGCAAAAATAGAAGAAGAATAAAATAAAATAAAACTAACTAGAAACACTTTCATAAAGTTCCTTTAATTTAATAACTGATTCATTAGTAAGAAACTCTTTACTAGGAGTATTAAGTTTAAATATTTTTTGAGATGTTTTAACAGTGCGCCTTAAAGAATTAGGTTTATCTAATTTGCAAATTGCAACTTTAAGTCTTGTAAAGTTTGGATCAGAAAGTAAAACTATTCCTACTTCTAGTGTTAATCCGCCATACCTAGCATTACCGCCAGGAACTAAGAAAAAGTCACCAGAGTTTACTTCTTGACCTATCATATCTAACATTTCATACTCCTAAAGTTTGTATTTAGATTGAACTTTTTCATAAGCATCAAATCTAGTAGAAGATAAAGAAGCTTTGAGTAAGTCTTCATGAGAGTCACAAACACTGTTATCAAGATTGTTTTGAATAACATCTTGATTCAAATGCATTGTATTTAAAAGATTAGTAATCTTTGTAGTAAGATTGCATATGAGGTGGAAGGATTGAGGCCAAATAATTCTTTCATTTGAAGAATGAGAGATATCTCTTTCCCACCAAAGGGTATTATTATCTAAAGCTACTTGTAAATTACTTTTAATATATCTAGAAAGACCACAAATATTTTCAGCTATTACAGGATTATTTTTATGAGGCATGGCAGAGCTGCCAGTTTGACCTGGTGAAAAATGCTCTTGTATCTCATTAATTTCATTAATTGCTGATAATCTAATAAAAATAGAAAAGCGCTCATAAAATGTTGCAAGCACAGTTAATGCATACATAGTATGGGTATAATAAAATCTAGGTATAATTTGAGTTGTAAAATCAGCTTGACAAAGTTTTAATTCGCCTAATGTTTTTTTTGCAGCATCTTTATCAACAAAAGAAGATGTACCAACAGGACCTGTTAGTTTCCCATAAATAAAACTTTTGGCTTGATGAAGTAATTGTAAAGCATAAATAATTTCTTCTTTGAATAATTCAAATCTATTTGCAAAAGGAAGTTGCTCAGCGTGTTTACCATGAGTTCTTCCTATAGCTTGAATATTATTTTCTTTACAAAATTTAATTTTTGTTTCAATAGCAGCCTTTAATTCTGTTATTAATTCAATTAAATAATTTAAAGACTCTTTAATTTGTAAAGAAAAAGCAGTATCAATAATATCGCTACTTGTTAAACCATAATGTAAATATTGATTAACTTCAGGGTATTTTTCATGGTAAATATCAAGTCGATAAGAAAGTTCTTTTAGAAAAGCAACCATTTCATGTTTTGTTCGTTTTTCATATTCAGAGAACATATAATAGTCAAATTGTTGCAAAGGATATAGTTTTTCATTATTCGGGATAATATTTTTATTTTTTAAAATATTATTTAAATAAATTAACTCTATTTTTTGCCACAAAAAGAAACGATGATCTTTACGCCAAATACGTTTTATTTTAAGATCTTGATATCTTTCAATCATTTAAAACATTCCAATCAATATCATTTTTAGGGGAAGCTGAGAAAATAATTTTAGGTGAAGATCTTAAATATCTAGTAGATTCAAAACTATGATTAAAAGCTTCTACAATAGCATTTTGCATAGCGTTTAAGTTTTTAAAAGTAGTCAATTCATTATTAAATACCATTGAAAATTGATTAACTTGTTCGAAAATATCCCACTTGTTAATAACAACAATGTTGCAACCAGAAGCATGAGTAGAATGAATTAGTTCATCAAGATTTAAAAATCTTACTTTGCGTTGCCTACCAGTAGTAACTCCAAATTCTTTTCCTAAAGAAACAAGCCTATTTAAAACACTTTGGTATTTAACTAAAGAATAACTGTTTACATCAGTATAAAAATTGGGATCTTCACCACTTCGGGTTTCATAACATTTAGCAACCCCAATAATGTTTCTAAATTTTCTAGGATCAAAACCTAAAGTGCCTGCAGCTGCAGCAGGTAAACAATGAGAGCTAGTAGTATAAGGATATCGTCCATTAAAAGGATCTAAATAAAAACCTTGAGCACCTTCTAATAAGGTATTATTCGCTTTAATATTATCTACAATATTAAAAACATTAATCAAATTAGAATCTTTAATTAATTTAGCTGTTCTATTGTAAAAATTAGCATATGCAGGAGCAATTCCTTGATTAGTACTACCTTGCTTTGAATGATGGTAAGAAGAATCTTTTTCAATGTCTTCATTTTGAATTAAACAAACATTAGAAGAAATACTTAAATTTTTGGTTACATTTATATTTGGATCAATTGACTTAACAATTTGAATTTCTTCAAAAAGTTTTTGTGCATTAATCACGCAACCTGAACCAATATGAGCAGGTTTATTATACACAAGACTAGATGGTAATTGATGTAATTTAAAAACTTTACCATCGTCTCTTACAATAGTATGGCCAGCATTAGGGCCACCATTATATCTAATACAAATATCATGTTGATTTGAATTGATTAAACCAGCAGTAATTTTACCTTTACCTTCATCGCCATATTGCAAACCAACAATAGCATCTACATTCTGTGTAAAAATCATTTATTTCCTTTAAAATAAGTTAAAATATAATAATTAGAAGATTTTAAATTTTCTAATTCAGATTCAGCAAGAGGCGGGCAAAGATAAATTTGCTCAGTTTCGTTATCTATACAAATTACAAAAGCAGAATAATTTTTAATTAAACTTTGTATAGTTATTAAAGCTGTTTTAAATCTTTTTTCTTTTTGTAAAAGAAGAGTGCTTTTTAAATATTGAAGCTTAGGCTTTTCTTTTAAAAAAGAAACAAAATCAATCATTTTACATCGCCAATTAAAGTTCCAACAATATTAGTAAAAGCGATGCAAGTAATTGCATAAACAAAATTTTGTAAAGAAAAACCATGAAAAAATATAGAAGAAAACAATCCTATCCAAAAACTTGTGCAAATCATACAATCTAGCATTTCATTTAAAATATCAGATTGATGAGAAAGCCACAATGCAGAACTTTCAAAAGCTTTGCTATGTACAATAAACCAAGTCAAACCATATACAAATAAATAATAAGTAATCATATTTTTATCCTAGTACTTGAGCTGTTAGAAATAACAGCTAAACTGTTGTTTAAAGTTTCGATGCAGGTTTCATGAAAATCTTGTGCGTTATCTAAAAATTGAGCATGATGCTCAAAAAAATAATTATTGTACTGATCATTCAATACAAAAATAATTAAAGACCATTTTCTATCATGAAACTGAGAGTTAATTACAGCAGAATATTCTTGAAGAAAAATATTTAATTTTTGATTGTATTCATTAATTAATTCTTCATGTTTATGAGCTCTTGTTATATTTTCTTCAAAAAAAATTTTTGGAGACATAAACATATTTAGTTGAATTAAATAAAGTTTAAGCAACTCATCAAATTCTTCTTCAACTTTTTTCTTTAAGGTAGAGTATAGAATATCCTGCGATGTCTTTAAACGGGTCTTCAAGGTCTTCAGCATTATTAGTTGCAATCCTTTGGAGCTTGTCAAGCACTCTGGTAACATAGAGTAAAGAGGAATAATCTTCCGGCATAACGCCATTGGGGTAAAGTATTTTTAAAATTTCAGGAGCGGAATTATAAGCTGAACCATATTGTTCATTTTTAGTTTTTAATAAGGTTGCTAAGCTTGTAGCAATTTCAAGAAACTCATTTTGCATTTAAATATTCTCTTTCAAAAGCATAATTCATATTAAAGTGTATTCTTTTTAATTCAGAAACTGGAGCTTCAAGTAATAATTCATTACAAAGCTTAAACATAAGTTTATAATCATTATTTCGGTAAGCAACCATAGAGCATTTATCTTTTAATAACCATTCATAAATAGAAGAAGTTACAAATAAACAATTGGTGTCAACTTGTTGATTAAAATTAATTAATTCAATGAATTTATAAGCTTCTGAATATTTGTTTTTATTGTATAAATACTCAATTAAATAATAGTAAATTTCATTTGTTCTGTTTTCATTTATAATTAAAGCTTTAGGTAAAATATTTAATGCAGAAGAAAGATCGTTGTTATTTAAATAAATAACAATTAATTTTAAACAAGATACAAAACGTTCTTCTGACCAACCATTCATTTTTATTCTATTTGAATACTCTTGTTCTGCAAGTTCATATTCTTGAGCAGAGAAATAAGATTGAGCTAAATAAAATTGAGATCTAGTGTCATTCGGATTTCTAATTAATTCATCTTTTAAAAGTTTTGCATCATGCAAATATTTTTCTTTTAAAGATCTTCCTTTAGATTTACCGCCTTGGTTAACATGCGAAAGTATATAAGTTTCTTTTTTATTTAAATTATAAACAGAATATTGTTTTTGTGCTGTTAAATAATTATGAACAGGTGCATTCCAGCGCCAACCTAAATTATTATAATCTTTAATATTAATTAAAAAAGGTACAGAATATTCTAAATCAGCATATTTCTTAATAATATAGTAAGAATCATAAGTTAAATTATTAAAATTAAAATCATTAACAATTAATTCTTCATCAGCATCTATAGTTAAAAAATAATCTGCTTTGCCAACAGCTAAAGTTAAAGCTTGTTGTCGATTATAACCGAAATTGACCCACTCACGTTCATAAATTTCGCCGGGTATTTTTAATTTACTAGTAACAGATTTAATTTTATCAACAGTATCATCTTCACTACCAGTATCTACTATTAGATAATAATCTATTACACTCTTTAAACTATTAAATAATCTTTCAATATTAGAAGATTCGTTTTTTACTATCATATTTAAACAAATTTTGTGCATATTTTTTCTTTCTTATTTATAATTTTGAATTAAATCGTATACAAATCTTAAAGCTTGCTGTTGATCTAAAGTATAAATATTATAATGAGCCAAATTATATTCTAGATCTAATTCAAGCTGATAAATTATATTTGAAAAAGCTTCTTCTGGAGAAAACATTTCTAAATATTCAAAAGACAATTTAAATTCTTGTTTAAAAGTTTTTAAATCTGTCATTAAATCATTAGAGATAGTCTCAATTACATTAATTACTTGACTCTCTAATAAGTCATAAAAATCGTCATCACTCATGATTTGAAATCTTATCTAATTTTTCGCCAAGCTCATTTAATAAATTAAGATATTGCTCATATTTATTTAAATAAATATCTGGGATTTGGCTAGAACCTTTTCCCATTAAATCAATTTGAGCTAAAGCGTGGTTAATACGTAACATTTGATCCAATAACTGGACTTGCTCAGGTGTACTGTAGTGCTTCAGGTGTTTCATTTGGAATTAATCTCGAAATTTCTAGATGTGCTCTAGCTAAAGAAATGTTGTGATAAATCTCTAAATCTTTACCTAAGCGGCTGTGATAACCTACATAAGGTAAAGGTGAGTCTTGATAAAAAAAGCATAAATCAATATTCCTACTATTATTAATATTATAATGAGAAGGAAATGATTTAGTAGTAATTAAAGCGCGTATATCATTTGGTAAAAATAAATTAATAGCCAAGCTATTCATATTATAAATACGCACAGTAAAAGGTGCTCTTACAGATAAATCACATAAACTAAATAATAACATAATCAAATACTTTCGTAAGGTAATTCCTTCCAACCCTCTGTTAAATAGAGTATTGGGCCGTACATTTTACAAGGAAGAATATTCTCTAAAGCTAAATGCTTGTTTTCAACGGCGCCTTTAATTAACGCCTCTTCATCATAAGCATAATAACCATCTTTTAAAGATAATACTCCTGCATAACCATTAATATGCTTTTGTATATCTTGAAAAGAATTAATTTCTACTACATTAGTAGAACCTTCAACATCATACAAAATAGCAAGCATACTTAATAACCTTAATTCGCGGCGCCAATATTATTTTTTCTTTTAACGATACTATTAATAATATCAAAACAATCTATTACTTCTTCTCTATCTACTTTTCTTACATCTAAAACAACATTATTCTCTAATAAACTTAATAAAATAATCTTATTACTAAGACTATTAACATTATTAAAAGCTTTAAGCCATAAATCAAAAGTCATAAGTACCTACTTGGGGATAAAGGGGGGTTAAAAAGTACCCTTGTATTATTTTTATGCTTTACGCAACAAAAAAGCGCCGTAAAAGGCGCTTAAAAGGAAACTTTTTGAGGAAATTTGGGGAGCAAAGCCAAAAAGGATTACGTAATAAGGATTGCACTGTAAGGGTGCAGGTCTCCTTACATATTCCCTCTTTATTCAAAAGGTTAAAATGAGTTTAAAGAGCTATAAATAGGTCCCCCTGGCGGGGGACTAATGCCCCCTGGCGGGGGCCACTAATTCAGACTACTACAAGAAAAAGTATATTTCAACTTTTCTTGCAAATAAATTAAAATAACTTACAAGTAACCGTAATTACTGAAGATTATCTTAATTTAAAGTAGCCGAATCACCACTCTAGGCAAAGGTTTTAAGTTTTTTCTTTACCTTTAAGGCGCGGAAGAACAAAAGTGCGATTAGAGCTCTTAACAATTACTTTTCTAGGGGGTAAACACTTTTCTGTTTTTCCCCGAAAGCGTGATTAAGAACCCTAACTACACTTTTTTAGCGCGCCTCAAATATCTTTCCAGTTTTCCAGATCCTTACCAATAACCTTACCAGTAAAGATTGTACCTGATATTAAACCAAACAAGATGCTTAGCTTTATTATATCAGGGGAGAGCAACGTATCTCCAAGACCTACACCTGTAATGGTGAAACTTAGTATCAACGAATAGCCAATAAATAAGTTCCACCCTACCAGCATTACTTGTGCTTAACCTCGTACAAGGTGCCAGTGTGGTCTTCGTTCTGGATAAAGACAGCATACTTACTATAAGTTTTAATCAGATAGTAAGTGTCTCCATTGGAGCTAACTGTTGCTTTGAGGAAAATTTGATCTGCGGCTCTCTGACAAGCAAGAAAGCTTTTTGCCTCGATTGCAGAATAATCTCTGCCTTGAGCGCAATCAATTTTCTTTATCATTTCGTTCAAAGGAGTTGGCGGCATTTTTAGCTGCTCTCTGAGAGCACTGCGCAGGCGATGGTTCACTCTTTGCTCCCAATTTGCAACAAGCTCTTCATCCTCACACTCACGCTTGAACGCAAGGATGTTTTCTTTGATCTTTGTCTTGGCCTGGTTGACTCTCCTCATGGGGAAGGTTTCAACGGCATTGACAACATTAATCAAAAATGTTGCAACATCAGGATAGCAGGAGATGATCTCCTGTGCGTTGCGATAGGCGAGGTTGAGTACACGAAGTGTTTCCTCATTGGTCTGTGGGTCCGCAATCTCCTCAAGGACGCTGCGAATTGTGTCAAATTTACTCATTGGTGTGCTCCTTTCGAGCATCTTGCTACATATTCTTTAATGTAGCGGGGAGAAGTAAGCCTGGTTAGCATGATTGGCCAGGCAAGGAAAGT